>OGHO01001887.1_pt1 | contig 18154 bp, 10 predicted proteins | sample 1571421 | NCBI WGS metagenome assembly OGHO01 (sample SAMEA2581937, study PRJEB24529) | metagenome | biome: Human gut stool | place: China | collected 2011
CAAAATCTTCCGCCTTGTTTCCACCGCCAAAAGAATTGATTCCAACAGAAATCAGGCTTAAACCGATGGACATAACAACTGTACCTGTCACAACCGATGGGAAAAACTTCCGAAGCGGTTTTAAAAAGAACCCAAGCACCGTCTCAAAAAAGCCGCCTAAAATTGATGCCCCCATGATTGCTCCATATGCGGATACACCGCCCCCCATCGTTGCTGCAACGCTGTTAAATACACCAATAAACCCGGATGATGTACCCATGATGATCGGTACACGTCCGCCGACCGGACCGATTGCAAAAAGCTGCACCAATGTCACAATTCCTGCAACAAGCATTGCATTCTGAAGCAGGGAAAGCTGCAGCCCAGCAAACTCTCCTCCTGCGATTCCACAGGCACCTGTGATGATTAAAAGCGGTGTAAGGTTTCCAACAAACATCGCCAAAACATGCTGCAATCCAAGAGGAATTGCCTGCGCAAGCGGCATCTTTCCATCCATCTGAAATGCCGCATCCGATAACTTAAAACTCTTTTTCATCTGTTTTTCTCCTTGTATTCGGTATTTACTTATCTAAAATCATCTTCTGGCATCGACATCAATATCTTCTCCGGTGTGATCGGAAGTTCTCTGTGCCATACACCTGTCGCCCGGTAAATTGCATGAGCAATCGCCGGTGCCGGTGTGTTGATCACGATTTCTCCGATGGATTTTGCGCCAAATGGACCTGTCGGCTCGTAGCTATTTTCAAACTCAACCCGTAGGTGCCCCATGTCCAGCCGCGTTGGGATTTTATATTGCATAAAATTGGACTCAACCGGTTTTCCGGTTTCATCATATGTGATATTCTCAAACAACGTATGACCGATTCCCTGCACGATTCCACCCTCTGCCTGGATACGTGCAAGTGCCGGGTTGATTGCGATTCCACAATCCACAACTGCCACATAATCGAGGATTTTTACCTCCCCTGTATAGCGGTCAAGCTCAATTTCCACCATACCAACCATATATGGCGGTGGAGAAACCGGTGAAGAATGCGATGCAGTCGCAACCGCTGCAATATCATTTGCCACCTGATCCTTCACACTGATCTGCGCCAGTGTGACACGCTCGTCTGTGTTAATCTTCCGCACACACCCATCTTCGAATACCGTTTCTTCCGGCTCACATCCAAGCATTCCCGCCGCAATCGCACACAGTTTTTTCTTCAGTTCCTCGCAGGCAAGTTCTACTGCTTTTCCTGTTACATAGGTAGTCGAAGATGCATAAGAACCGGAATCATACGGAGATGCGTCCGTATCTGCACCAAATACTGCCACGTCATCCACAGAGCAGTCCATACACTCCGCCACCATCTGTGCCAGAATCGTATCACAGCCGGTTCCCATATCTGCCGCACCGATGATCAGGTTAAACGTTCCATCATCAGCCAGCTTCACAGTTGCAGAACCGACATCGACGTTGGATATACAGGAACCCTGCATCGCCATCGCAACACCGGCAGTCCGCACTTTTCCATCGCCCATCTCCCGGACCGGATATTTCTCTTCCCAGCCAAAAAGCTCACGGCATCTTGCCATACAGCGGTCAAGCGCGCAGGCATTTGCAGTCTCTCCATAATACGCCGGCATCTTCATGCCCTCCCGGAGCATATTTTTCTCCCGAATCTGCGTCGGATCGATGCCAAGCGACTCCGCAAGCTCATTGACCGAGGACTCCAGAGCAAAGATTCCCTGGGTTGCGCCATAGCCGCGATAAGCGCCCGCCGCCATTGTATTTGTATAGACGACATCATAACCAAACCGAAACGCCTCAAGTCCTCCTGTATAAAGTGGAATTGACTTGTGTCCGCTAAGCCCGACCGTCGTCGGTCCATGTTCCCCATATGCACCTGTATTGGAAAGTGTGTACAGATCGAGTCCGCGGATATGTCCGTCCCGGTCTGCACCCAGCCGGACAGTGACTTCCATCTCATGCCGCGGCGAACCGGCGATCTGGCTTTCGTACCTTGTGAAGATGAGTTTTGCCGGACGCCCCGTCTGCATCGTCACAAACGCCGGATACACTTCGCTGACTGCAGTCTGCTTCGCGCCAAATCCACCACCGATCCGCGGTTTTTCCACGCGGATTTTGCTTTTCGGGATTCCAAGTGCTCTCGATAAAATCCGGCGCACATGGAAAACAATCTGTGTCGAAGAAATCACATGCAGTCTTCCATACCGGTCAAGACATGTATATGTGCGAAATGTTTCCATCATTGCCTGGTTGAACGCACGCATATGATAGGCGTGGGAAAATGATACCTCACAGTCCGATATCACGGCATCGACGTCGCCATCTCCGCTCAATTCATGTGCGATCACATTCCGTTTTGCATCACCGCCCACATCAACCGGCGGATACCAGTCATCCTCCGGATGCACAAGCACCGGATTATCCTTCGCTTTGTGAAAATCAAGCACCGGCTCTAACACATTGTATTTCACTTTCACAAGCTTCATCGCTTTGCATGCCGCTTTTTCATCCTCTGCTGCAATGATTGCGACAACATCTCCCACAAACCGCACGTGCCGGTCGATAATCAACCGGTCATACGGAGATGGTTCCGGATAAGTCTGACCTGCGATTGCAAACCTCGTCTTCGGCACATCCTCCCATGTATAGATATCCACCACGCCCGGAATTTTCTTTGCAATTTCTGTATGGATTTCTTCCACAATCGCATTGGCATGCGGACTGCGCAGAAGCTTCACGACAAGCGCAGGGCCCGTGATATCATCTGTATACACCGGTTTTCCCAGCAGCAGCTGCATGGAGTCTTTCTTCCGGACTGATTTGTGAATGGCATTGTAATTCTTATGTTCCATCGCTTACTCCTTTCCCTGCTTCTTCCTATTTATATAGTTCAGGTAATTCCGGATTCCCCGGAGCTGTCCTTCGTATCCGGAACACCGGCATAAGTTTCCTGCCAGGTACGCACGTATCTCATCATCCGAAGGATCCGGATTCTCCCGGAGCAATGCAATCGTATTCATGACAAATCCCGGATTGCAAAATCCACACTGATCAGCCCCCTGGTCTGCGATAAATCCAACAAAACCGGATGCTTCCTCCTGCAGTCCTTCGAGCGTATATACTTCATGTCCATCCGCTCTTGCACAAAGCACCGAGCATGACAAGACCGGGGTTCCATCTAAAAGCACGGTACAAAGCCCGCAATTTGCGGTCTCACAACCGCGCTTCACACTGTAGCAGCCATGCTTCCGCAGAAAATCAAGGAGCAGAAGATCCGGCGATACTGATTCACAAATCAGTGTTCCATTTACTTTGATTTTGATATCCATGTCTATGCCTGCTCCTCTCCGATTTTCTTTGTTAACCGATAGCAAAGCGCACCTGTAAGGCGTGTGCGGTATGCTGCACTGCCCCGGTGATTGTCGGCTGTCGGGATTTTTGTCTCTACCCATTTTGCAAACTGTTTTGCACGCTCTTCCGTGATTCCGTCTGTGAGAAATCCTTCCTCATCCGTGATACAGATTGCTCTGCCCGGTCTCGCACCGACAGAAATCCGGTATGTACCGGAAACATTTGCCGCTGCACATGCAAGAACCGGGAAATCTGTCCGTTGGTTACGAACCGATGCATACGCATAGACACCCGGTGTTTTCTTCACGATCAGACGCACAAGCACGTCCCGGTCCGGTTTTTTCTCGGCGAACTCCTGCAACGGAATTATACCGCCCTGAAACAGTTCCACGTATGTATCCATAGCAAGGAACATCGTCAGGACATCTGAGAAACCAAACCGTCCCCAGATACTGCCGCCGACAGTTGCCAGGTTCCGGAACTGAACACCGACAATATCCTTTAAGGCATCTCTGACTGCGCCCTGCGTATATGCATACAGACCTTCATGCAGCTCGATTTCACGCAGAGACACCATCGCACCGATGGAAAATGCATCCGCGTTCTCATCAATCCTGTCAAGTCCCAGCTCGCACAGATCGATTGCCGTCTGGATTGTCCGATCCTGCATCTTCGTCCAAAGCATTCCACCGAGGATCATGCTTCCTTTTTTCTGGTTCAGCGTATAAGCTTCTTCCAGATTTTTTACACGAACATAATTCTGTATTGTTACCATAAAAGCTCCTTCTATTTCTCTAACCGCTTTTTTCCAACTTTATATTATAGTAAAAATACTTGCCTTTGAAAAGCGGTTTTGTTACAATACCGTTGTATTATCAAAAGTACAGCGAAAGGTTTTTATCATGAAACAAAGATTCAAAAAACATGTAACACTTATACTCATCAGTCTGATGCTGCTCTCTCTGATCGGATGCAGCAAACCTGCATCCACAGAGACAACCACAACAACGGAAACAGCTGTCACAGAAGCACCGGCAGCCTCCATATCGGATGCTGCTACAACGGCAGACAGCACCCCCGCAGATGCCAGTGAAGAGGGCTCTGATGCGCAGACGGTCTATCCGGTCACAGTCACCGACCAGGCTGGTCGTGAAGTCACAATTGAAAAAGAACCGGAGTCAATCGTGAGCGGATACTATATCTCCACAAGTCTCCTGCTTGCACTCGGTCTGAAAGACAAGGTAACAGGCATCGAAGCAAAAGCAGATAAGCGGCCAATCTACAAACTTGCGGCGCCAGAATTCCTCGAGCTTCCAAATGTCGGCACAGCCAAGGAATTTGACTTAGAAACCTGCGCTTCCCTCTCCCCAGAGCTTGTCATCCTGCCTATGAAATTAAAGGATGCAGCGCAAAGCCTCTCTGAGCTTGACATCCCTGTCCTGCTCGTCAATCCGGAAAGCGAAGATCAGTTAGAACAGATGATTGAACTTGTCTCCACCGCAACCAATACAAAGGAAAACGCAGATGCCCTTCTTTCTTATATTGATGAGAAAAAAGAGATGCTCGAAAAAGACTTATCCGGCGGCGATGCAGAAAGCGTCTATCTCGCCGGTAACTCTTCCCTTCTTTCCACTGCCGGTCCGGCGATGTATCAGTCAGGGCTTATCGAACTGGCAGGCGGTAAAAATGCAGCATCCGAAATCACGGATACCTATTGGGCCGAGATCAGCTACGAGCAGCTTCTGGCATGGGATCCTTCTTATATTATTCTCGCTTCGGATGCAGAATACACACCCGAAGATGTATTAAACGACGAGAATCTGAAGGAGTGCACCGCAGTCAAAAACGGAAATGTCTATGCAATCCCTGGCGATATCGAAGCATTAGACAGTCCTGTACCGGGCGGAATCCTGGCATCCATCTGGCTTGCCGGAATCCTGCACCCGGATCAGGTATCTGCAGATATGTATACAGAAGAAAAGGCAGCGTTCTATGAAACTTTTTATGGAATCAAATAATAAAATTAAATTCACTCTTATCGTCGGAACCGTTATCTTAACGGTTCTGACGATTTTTTCATTTTTTGTCGGCCGCTACCCACTCACACTCTCCGGAATTATATCCGGTGATTCAAGACAGTGGCAGGTGTTTGTGACATTGCGCGCAAGCCGCGGAATCGTCGGCTGTATCGGCGGCTTCGTTCTCGGCGTAGCAGGTTTTGTCTTCCAGACTGTATTCCGGAATCCATTGGCATCACCGGATATCATCGGCGTATCTTCCGGTGCCAGCGCCGGTGCCGCGTTCGGCATCCTGTTTCTGTCCGGCTCTATGGCAGTGACTGCGTCTGCATTTGCCGGTGCTCTCGGTTCTGTTGTTCTAGCGCTTATGCTCGCATCCCTCACTGCCGGGCAGGATGGCAGAGGAATCGTGTTGGCAGGAATCGCGGTACACAGCTTAGCCCAGACCACTCTCATCTTCCTGAAGCTGCTCGCCGACCCGGAAAAACAGCTTTCATCCATCGAATACTGGATTATGGGAAGTTTAAATGGCATCAGTCTCTATACCATCAAAGGAAATGTGATTCTCTGTATCCTCTGTATCAGCGCACTTTTTTTGTTGTACCGGCAGATTATGATGCTTTCCCTGCACGATGACGAAGGGCGTATGCTCGGTGTTCACACACAACATCTCCGGCTTTTGATTCTCCTGATTGCAACGCTGGCAACATCTGGAATCATCAGCATGACCGGGCTTATCAGCTTCATCTCTCTGCTTGCACCGCATGGTGCACGTCTGATCATCAAAAACAACCGGCTATCCACGATGTTTCTAAGTGGGATCATCGGTGGCTGCCTGCTGACACTCGGAGATATTCTGGCACGAAGCGTAGCTTCCACAGAACTGCCGGTCAGTATCTTCACCAGTCTTGTCGGCGCACCATTTTTGGTCTATCTATGCATAAGGAGGAACCGCGAATCATGAGTCTGCTCACAGTCAGTCACCTGTCTGCCGGATATGGCAGAAAAGAAATCCTACACGATATCAGCTTTACGTCGCGTCCCGGAACAATCACCGGAATTCTCGGTGCAAATGGATGCGGCAAAACTACACTTTTAAAAGCGATTGCGAACATCCTCCCGCACAAAGGTTCCTGTCTGCTTGCAGAAAATACACTGGAATCGCTTTCTGCACGGGAACTTGCAAAGCAATGTGGATATATCCCCCAAAAAAGCGGAATCACAATTGATCTGACAGTCCTGGATGTTGTCCTGATGGGGTATCATCCGGACTTATCGCTGTTGCAGCCTCCCACCGCGCAGATGAAAGAACATGCCAAAGCAACTCTCACGATGGTCGGTCTTCCCGATCGTGAGCAGGCAAACTACAACCAGCTAAGTGAAGGGCAAAAACAGTTATGTATCCTTGCACGGACATTCGTCGGCGCACGTAAGCTTCTGCTCCTCGATGAGCCGGAAAGTGCCTTAGATTTCCGGTTCCGGAACCAGATGATGCAGCACCTGCGGACATATGTGACTGCCCATGACGCCTGTGCGCTTGTCACACTCCATGACCCTTCTCTGGCATTAAACACCTGTGACGAGCTCCTTGTCCTGTCGAATGGCACACATTCCGGGAAAATCTCCCCGAAGTCGACTCCTGTTTCAAAGATGGAGTCGCTGCTTTCCTCGATTTATGGTACAATCAATATCACAAAGCTCCACGACAAAAGCGGGAACGAACACCTTGTTATGATACAGGAGGAGTCCATATGAAAGCTGTTACAAAAATTACTTTTTACGATGAACAGGATGAAAAATTCTTTGGAGAAGGTCCCTGTCGTCTGCTGCATGCCATCGAAGCAGAAGGCTCCCTGCGTGCAGCTGCAAGCTCGATGGGACTTGCTTACTCGAAAGCGCTTCGTATGATAAAAAATGCCGAGCATGCACTCGGATTTCCACTCACAAGCAGGACTGTCGGTGGCAAATCCGGCGGTGGAAGCACTCTGACACAGGAAGGAAAGGAATGGATAGAAAAATATGAACGGTATCGAGATGCCTGCATACAGGCCAACCGCAAATTGTATCTGGAGATCTTTTCGCGCTAGCAGCAAAAAGCATCTGATTCTGACCGGAAGCCGCGGAAGCGGAAAGTCCACGCTTCTTTCTGCCCTTTTCCCACAACCAATGCCCGGGCTTACGTCCTATGTAGTACCCGAAGATGGGGTCTATATGAAAGAAAACCTGTCAGGCGAGACTGTGCAGATTGGAAGATATCAGGCAGATGCACCTGGAAACACAAACAAAATGCAACCGGTTCCGGAAGCATTTCTCACAAAAGGCATCGAATTTCTGGATATGTGTATCCGTCAACCATCCGACTGGATAACCATCGACGAAACCGGTTATCTGGAACAGACAATGCCTGCGTATCAGGAAGCAATTTCCCGTCTGCTCGCAGCCAAACATGTACTTTTAGTTGTCCGTAAACAAAAACTTCCTTTCCTGGACTCTCTCTGCAAGCGGGATGATTGTTTTCTCGTAGATTTAGATAAGCCTTATGGAGACGCGTTCTGTATCATCATGGCATCCGGAAAAAGCAAACGCTTCGGTGCCAATAAACTCCTCACAGATTTTTATGGAAAACCACTGATTGCATACGCGTTTGATGCGACCGAAATGCTTGGGCAAAACCGGTTGGTTGTGACGATCCACCCGGAAATTGCACATATATGTAAGAAACAGAATATCCCATTTCTTCTGCATAATCTGCCGGACCGGAACGATATGATCCGGCTTGGAACCGGTGCAATAAAAAACAAAGCAAGCCACTGCCTGTTCCTGCCTTCAGACCAGCCGCTCGTCTCACGGGAGACAATCGGTGCATTGCTTTTCTGCGCCCAAAATGCACCCGATACGATCTGGCGGACTTGCGATCAGAATACTGCCGGTTCCCCGGTTGTTTTTCCATCTGCTTACTTTGATGAACTTTCTGCGCTACCTCCAAAACATGGCGGCAATACTGTGATTCAAAACCACAGGGAACATGTAAAGCTCCTACCGGTTACACAACACTATGAGCTAGCAGACATCGACACACCAGAGGATATGCAGGCAATGGAGGTTATTGCAGCGCATGCACTGGCAAAGTAAATACACTTCTCACCGCAGCCAGATACTCCTCCGGCCGGTCTGCCTTCTTCACCTTCTTAAGCTCGCGCTCTGCATCCGGGAACATCTTACCCAGATAGAACCACACTTCCTTCATCTTGAAGAGCGCATCCCGCTCACAGTCCATCTCTTCCCGGTACCCAGCATACAACCGGTCATGGTACTCCTTTAGCTCTGCCGTTGTTACCGACTGCCCTGTCCGGATCTCCCGTACCAGTCCCGGATTCGCAATTACACCTCTTCCAAGCATAATGCGGTCTACCTGTGGAAACTTCTCCCGGAACACATGATAATCTTCCACCGTAAAGATATCTCCGTTATAGCAGACCGGGTGCACACATTTCTTCAGTGCTTCCGCAAATACACCAAGATTTGGATGATTGTTGTAGAAGTCCTTCTGCAAACGTGGATGGATGATCACTTCGGAGATGGGATACCTATTATATACTCGCAGGATATCCGCAAACTCTTCGGGAAATTCCACTCCGATCCGCGTCTTCACAGAAACCTTACAGCTCCGCTCCTCCGGCAGTTTGGATATCCCCTCAAATACCGCATCAAAGAACCGGTCTAATCGTTCAGGGTCCTCTAAGAATCCACTTCCTTTCTTCTTCGATACGACCGTTGCCATCGGACAGCCCAGATTCAGATTCACTTCCTGATAGCCAAGCTCCGCCAGCATATTGCACGTCGTAAGGAACTGTTCCGCATCGTTCGTCAGGATCTGTGGAACAACATACATTCCCTGATTGTGCTCCGGTGCCACGTCCTTTCGCTCCCGCGTCTTCAATAATTTCTTCTTTGACGGTGCGATAAACGGCGTCACGTACTTATCCATATCGCCAAACATCGCATGATATGCATTCCGGTACACGTATCCTGTCACGGATTCCATCGGTGCCAGATAAAATTGTATTTTCTCGGATTCTGTAATACTCACCGTAGCTCTCCTCTATCATCAGCATTTTCTTCCACATGTTTCGGGCGGAATATATACAGCAAAATTGCTTTACATATATTGTCTGCGATCATGCAAAGCCAGACTGCCTTTAAACCCAGTCCAAACACATTCACGCATAAGAACGTACCAAATATCCGGATGCCCCACATGCTGACCGCCTCACACGCGAACACATGCTTCGTCCGACCCATACCATAGGAAATACCCTCTAAGACAATCATCAGTCCAAAAAACGGCTCTGAAAACGAAACCAGACGCAGCATCTCACTTCCGATCCGCGCCGCATTGACTGAGTTCGTAAACAGACGCATAAATGGATATGCGAATAGGTAGAGTCCGATACCATTTACTACCATAATCAATAATGTGATCAGGATCGATACCCGCTCCGTTGCTTTTAATTTCCGGATATCCTTCTCTCCGAGTGCATTTCCGACCAATGTACTGGTCGCCACACGCAGTCCGTATCCTGGAATATAGACAATCTGCTCCGCTGTAATGGCGATCGAATGTGCCGCGAATATTGTCGTTCCCATACCTGATACCATCCGCGCAAACGCAATGTATCCAAAGCAGCTTACGAAAGTCGTGCCAAGTGCCGGAAGCCCAATCGTAAATGTCTCTGACAGAATCTCCCGGTCGAGTCTCCTGTCCTCTCGCGTTGGTCGAAGCTTCGTCTTGCTGAGCATCAGCAGGAACATCGCAATACCGCCGATTCCAAAACTGATGCAGGATGCGATTGCCGCACCTGCCACGCCGAGATTCAGACCATATATAAATACCGTATTCAATAGGATATTTAACACATTTTCACCCACGCTGATAAACATCGGCGATTTCGTATCCTTAATGGATCGAATCATCGCGGAAAAGACGCGAGAAGACGCCCGGAACACAAGTGAAATGCTTGTAATTGTGAAATACACACTTGCCGGTTTTACAATATCCGGTTCAACGCCCATCCACACCGGAATATACGGGGACAGCACAAGCGCGATCACTTCCAATAACGTTCCGATAGTAAATGCATATAGTATCGATTGTCCAGCCAGTTTCTTCAGTTTGGCTTCGTCCCCGGCTCCATTTGCCTTCGATGCAATCGCCAGCACAGCAACCGCAATCGCACTTGGAATTGAGTGGATCAGCCAGCCGATGGTTGTTGTCGTGCTGACTGCTGCCGTTGCTTTCTCACCCAGATGTCCCACCATCGCCGTATCAACATATTGAAGCAGCGTCGACAGCACCTCTTCTAATACGGTCGGGATGGATAAGGTGATCAGCGATTGAAACGCTTCCTTATAATATGTATGTTTCATTTATTTTCAAATCCTTCTGTTTACTTAAAAGAAGGGCTTATAGAAAGCCCTTCTTCGTAAAACTTATTTACTTATCGCTTCGTTTCTTTTTGCAAACACCAAGTATGATTATTCCAACAGCCGCAACTATCATTATAATGGTGATTGGCGCAATCGGCGCTGCATCGCCTGTTTTCTTCACTGTATTGGAAGATGTCGTAGTAGTTGTCGTCGTGGTTGTCGTACTCGTAGTACTTGTCTCCGTCGTCGTAATCTCTGTGGTTGTATCTGTTGTTTCTGTGGTTTCCGTTGTTTCAGTCGTTTCCGTTGTTTCGGTCGTCTCAGTTGTTTCTGTTGTCTCAGTCGTTATCTTGTCATACGTATTTGTATATGCAACATTTGCTGTCGCATGATCTCCGATTACAACAGATGCCGTTTTGCCCTCCACTGCAGTCTGCGCGTCTACCACATATGTGATCTTGCTCAACGTATATCCATCTACATCTGAAGCAATCTCATTGACTGTATAGCTGCCTGCATTGCAACTGATTTCCTTTGACCACGTCTTACTAGCAGTATCATAAGAAAAATCTGCAAGACTATAGGTTGTCTTTGTACCGGTTGCATCCTCAACAACCTCAAAGCGAATTGTCTGCTCCGCATCTGTTTTGGATACACCACCCGCTACGGTCTTTGTCAACACAAGCTTCGCCGGGGCATATGTATTTGTTACAACAATCGTATCTCCAATACTTCCACTTGCCGGTACATAAGAAGCTACATAATTTGCAACATCTGTCTCTTTCACGCTATAAGATATCTCTACACCATTCTCATACTTATCGAGATTTGTAAATGAACCCTGCCAGTTATTTGTCTTATCCAGCTTCAAAGTCTTTGTCGTTGCAACACCATTCTTATAAAGCGTGACTGTGATTGCACTATGGTTATCTGCTGCCAGATTATCGCCAGCCCATTTCTTTTCAACCGAGATGTTACCTTTTTGCGTTGTGTATGAATTTGTAACCTCAAATACACCATTTTCACCAGGATCATCGGCTGTTACTATAGTTCCGGAAGCATCCTTTTTCACATAACTTACTGTATATCCGGCTGGTACATCGACTTCTTTGACTGTATATACATATTCTGTATTTGCTGCTACATCACTGTACTTCGGAAGCTCTGTCCATGTATAAGTCCAATGATTTGTTTCACTCAAAGTTACCGTGTCATATACATTTCCATCGTACATTAACTGTACCTGTATGTTGCTTGGACGTTTCCGGTCATTATTATTCTGATCATCCCATACCTTTGTCACAGTTCTTGTTGTCGATGGATAAGAATTGGTAATTGAGATAGAACCATTTCCTGTTGCATCAACTGTCATCGGACTGTAGGATACGCCATAACCCTGTGGTACAGCGACCTCCTTGACTGTATATACAATCTGCTGACCAGCCTCATTATATGGAAGGTCATTCCATGTATAAGTCCAGTGATTTGCATCTTCCAGTGTTACAGCGGCTCCAACCGCGGAACCATTTGCATATAATTGAACATCTACACTCGTCGGACGGGATGTAGCATTATTATCCGCCCATACTTTATTGACTGTGATATTTCTTGTCCGAACTGTACGTTTATTCGTAATCGTTGTCGCTGATCCTGATGTCACAACAGTCGTTGTATAACCGCTAACTGTACCAACTTCTTCAACCGTATACACAATATCCGTACCTGCCGCATTCTGCTTGTTCAGATCATTCCACGTGTATGTCCAATGATTGGTCTCATTCAATTCCTTCGTTGCTTCCGGATCTGTAACAGCTGTGCCATCCGCTATAAGTCGTACTGTAATTGGTGTCCGCAATCCATCGCGGTTGTTATTATCATCCCATACCTTTGTCACTGTATGACTGACTTTATCCATCGAGTACTGGTTTGTGATAACCGCCAGATACGTTCCATCACTCTGCTTCTGGATTACAGATGACTTCTGTGAATATGAAGCAGGCATGCTTGCAGTATCTTCAACAACCGAATACTTGATCTCTACACCATTCTTATAAACCGGCAGATTGCCCCAGCTTGCAGTCCAGTTATTCCCTGCTGTCAATGTAATATCCTTCGACAGGGAAACTCCATTTTCCATTAAGGAAACCTTAAGGGTCCGCGGTCTATATCCATCCGCGTCATTATTATCATCCCAATCCTTCCGGATTGACACCTTCGTTGTCTGTAAAGTATTCGTGATATCATAGCCATTCGCTGCATATCTCGTCGTATACCCAGAAACCGGTGTTTCTTCTACCTTATACCGGATTTCCTCATCTGTACCTGCATAGTATTTATCCAGATTGTCAAAGGTAAAGCTCTTCGTCGTTTCTGTTGTACTCAGACTCTTTGTATCTACATACTCCCAATCTGCTGTCGTACCATTCTTCAATCGATACAGTTTCAACTCAATGCTGGATGGACGATACGCTTCATATCCCGTATCTACCCATGTCTTGGTGCCCGATACAGATGTTTTTTCCGTTTTATTCTCGAAGATGACGGCACCTAAGCTTGTTCCTGCACTGCCGCTCGCAGCTCCATTCACATATTTCTGCACAGAAGTAACTGCGGCATCCAATTTGTTGCCTGCAGTATTCTTTGTCACATTTACCTTGACTACATAATACGTATCATCTTTTGTAACACCTGCATAACCAGATTCTTTTTCATAAATCTTGTAAATGTGCTCTCCGACATTTCCTGTCACTGCAGAATCATATGTTAGTGGTGTGAATGTTACGGTTCCATTTGTACTTCCATTTGTTGTTCCTGTAGCAGCCCCTGCCGTCTTTATTGACAGATCTGCATTCAGCTCATCCACTGCAAATCCCGCAAATGTATAGTTAGCTGAATAGTTCGTTGCATTATCCAGCTTCTTTAATGCAGTAAATGTAATGCTGCCGGATGTCTGAATCATTGTATTCACGATATCATAAGTACCTGCAGGGTAACTTGTCGTATATCCAGCGACCGCTGTCTCTACTACCTTATATGGAATCTCAGTAGCCATTCCCGGATAATACTTTGGCAATGTTCCAAATGAATACTTCCATGCACTTGCTGCATCTACAGTCCTGACTGCTCCGACCTGCTCCCAATCGGCATCGTCATTCTCGTTTCCACCCTGTTTCAACTTATATAACTTTACCTGAATGCTAGCCGGACGATCTGCTGTGGTATCACCAACCCATGATTTTGTACCCTGAATCGTCGTAGTCACGGTCGTATTATTAAATACAACCTCTGAAGCCGTGGTACCGGTTCCTGCACTGTTATACTTCGTAATCTTACTGCATGTTGCAACCAGCTTTGTCGGATTTGTAGCATTATCCAATGCAACATCTACCGTCAGAATATAATAGTTCGTATCCGTTGTTACATCTGTGTACCCAGAGCTTTTCTCATAAACCTTGTAGTAATGTTTTCCTACATCTCCTATTGTTGCAGAACTATAACTTACCTTATCCTTAAATATAATTGTTCCCGTTGTATTACCAGCAGTTGTTCCGGTCGTAATATCCTTTACCCTGGTAGCGTTTGCAGCGTCTGCTGATACCTCTTCCACTGCAAAATTCTTAAAGGTATAGGTGTTGCCACTTGCATAAGCGGTTGTGCCATCCAACTGCTTTGTAGCTGAGAAGTTGAAAGAACCTGTATAGTATGTTGCTTTCTTATTCTCATAAGACAAGATATAACCAGTATCCGCTGTAAACTCTTTTCCTTCAACACCTGCTGGCATTCTCAGATTGTTCGTACCCGGTAAAACGAAATAATATGGTTCCACTCTGACAACAAACCCATCTTTTGCAGATTTCTCAACCAGTGCATAATACTGATCATGTTTCAATCCACTAATGGTTAACATACCCGTTTCTTCATCAGTTACTTTCAAGATATCTGTTCCCTGTTCCGGCGTTGCATTCAATATCATTGCTGAACCGTCCCAGGTTGCTTTGTATAATTCAAACGTCGAACCATTCAATGGTTGCTGATTGCCTTCATCATCTATCCAGTATTTGAACAGCGTTACCGTACCTGAATCTGAAGATGATGAATTCTCTGATTTTACAACTACATTTCCTCTAAAATCTGTTGTCCCCGAATGAGAAGGGTCATAATTTGATAATGAAAACGTATTTCCGGAATTCGTTTCTGTCAAAGTTTCTCCTGCCTTCAAAGTACATTTTGCGGTATATGTAATACGCAGATGCTTATTGTCCGGCAATTCAAACTTCAATGAATTCCGTGTCGAATCATAGACAACCTTGTAATCCGTTCCCTTCGTCAGCAGTGATTCTCCCGCCTGCGTTACTTCATAAACTTTTACGGTTGATATATCGTAAATAAACGCATTTCCAAGTGTATCAACAGCCGCTATGAAAGTATCTCCATCTGCCAGATCATATGCATTCGCATTTACATCTATTTCATATTTTGCCAGATTATATACAGTATCTCCTGCCGCAGGCTGTCCATTGAATGTTCCTGTCTTTGTTACCAAAGGACTCGGAGTTAACTTTCTCGTATTGCTCACAGGTTCTCCAACAGCAACATTATTGTAGAATATCTGAGCCGAATTGGTAAAAGACTGTTCTCCGCCTTTTGCAAACGACTCCATATCTGTAATCTTTGTTGTATATGTTACATAAATATGCGCTGTGTATCCATTGCCTTCCATCTCAGAAACAATCGTTTGCATGTCAGAATTCACGCCAACGTTAAATGTCGTTACGCCTGCTTCGGTTGTGTCTGCAGAAATTGATACATCTCCAGATATCGAACCATTCTGATAACTACCACTTACCCATTTATTACTTTTTAACGATAATTTGTGATTATCATTAATCGCCCAATATTCCGCAACTACAGAAGAACTGACTAATTTCATTCCTGTTGGAAGCTGATCTTTAATCACAATTGATGCTCCGCTTGTAAGTGTGAATGCATTCAATGCAATATCCAATGTATAATCAATCGTACCTTCTGTGCTTCCTGCCACAGATGTTTTGTTTAAAGGAGGAATTTCATTCTTGTAGTTCGCACTGCTGCTTGTTGACCCCTTTACGCCATTTGATGTATAGTTCAACGTTGCATTATTTGCAAATGTACGTTGCACTGTATTCAAATCTGTATCAGTTACCTTTGTCTGATATGTCAACGTCATGTCCGTAATTCTTGTATTGTCATCTGAAAAAGCAATATCATCAAATTTAAATTCATATCCATAACCTGCATTTAAGTCTCCTTGCTTATAAGAAGTAATAATTCCATTTGATAAATATGCTCCATTTACATCTGTTATATCGACACTAGTACTATTTCCATCCGCCGTTTTGTATTGCAATTTTGCATTACATATATATGCCATATGACCTGGCATGGAATTCCAACTCCGCATATCATCATCAATATACACATTGGTTATGCCTTTCGGTACATCCGGGAATGTAATACTCCATGTAATCATACCAGTTGTCTTATCATATCCAGTTGCACTTTTGCTTATCGTCCAATTTTTGCCCGGTGTATTTACCGTTCCATCTCCTTTGTAGGAGTACCCTTGGTTATTGGTAACCGTAACGGTATTCTTTACAGGTGCTGGTGCAACCGAATCCATATAGTCATCTGTTACTTTTGTATACACAGTTGCAGTGTACACGCCATTTCCACTATTCGTAAATATACTTGCATCAAGGTTTCCATCTGTTAAAGGATTACCTGTACTATTGCACAATACCGATCCTGTTGCTTCAGGAAAATCCAGAATACTTCCTGTTGCCCCAAGGAACTCTTCTAATGATGAATATTCCTGCCGATAATCTTTTAAATCAATTTTGATTGTCCAGGTAACAATATTATCATTCAACGCACCGTTTTTGCTTACACTTGGACGTTCAACCCAATAGGAGGCCTCAACTGTATTTGGAGTTGTCGTTGTCTGTTTGTTATCCTTGTATGTATAGGATAATTTATTTTTATAAGCATCACCACTGCCTGACTGATTATCAAAAATACCCTCGTCTGCAATTGTCATAGTATAGGATAACTCTACCTTTGTACTTCCATTTGCCTTACCAAGTTTTGTAATCTGCTGTTTCATATCTTCAAAGCTTGCATATTTAGTACCTGTACTTACATTATCATCTGTTGAAGATGAAACCTTGATTTCTCCATCCAATCCCAGCTTAGATCCGGGAATATCTGACAACTGAACATCTGTTACCTCTCCAGTTGTGTCAAGTGTAATTTTATAATCCTGTTTCCATGTTTTTGTAACTTTATCATAATATGCATTACCTGATAAAGATTTAGACGCTCTTAAACTACTTGTAGCTGTCCCATCATCATATACTTTTTCATATGTAAATTTACCCGTTGCAATTGTAATCTTATCACCGGACTTTATATTATCCTTATCTTCAACATCAATATTTCCATGTATAATGCCCGTTCCTGCACGATCACTACTTTTCAAAAAATTCTCATTATTGATACATACATATGCAACGCCATCCTTGATATAGACATACCCGGTGGTTCCATAGATTTCATCGGTAATTGGATATACAACATCTGTCTCAAGATTGATATTTTGCAAGCTATTCATATCAATTTTGACATATACCGGACTTCCATCTTGCGTTACGCCTCCGTTTCCTGCATTGTCAAATTTCCAATCGTATTTGATATTCAGCTTATCCTGATCATAAATTTTTGTAACATCATCAATATTTTGTTCTTTTCCATCATGTGTAATCGTCACACTATAGTCGATTGTCACACCAGTAGTCGTTGAATTGTCCCAATCAGACAGATTTATCTGATCTGCAGATGGAATTGAGGTGCTATCCGATATCGGATTCAACACTACCCCATTTAAGTCTTCCCCTGTTTCTGATACAAACTGTGCGTCATACGGTTCTGCTGCCTGACCTTGCGCATCACTCTCCGACGCGACACTCTCTGTCTCCCCACCTTCTGCAATCGGTGTATAGCTGATGTTCTGGAATAATGAAATTAACATCAACATAGAAAGCAGAAATGCGATCACTTTTTTCTTGTTTTTTTGTTTGTTCATAAACTCCATCCTCCATTTTCTTTTTTCCTAATGCATCCTCGCATTTATGCATTGGAACCATCTATGATAAACTCCGACATACCTCTGTTCAGAGTAAAGTTAAGTTATGAATTATTACTGTTCAATTTTTATATCGACAGTAACCCACTATCGCATAATATTTTACATGAAAGTGCTTGTATTTTCAACATATCGCGCCTATAAATTTGTGCTTTTTTTGACTAT
>OGHO01001906.1_pt1 | contig 18008 bp, 20 predicted proteins | sample 1571421 | NCBI WGS metagenome assembly OGHO01 (sample SAMEA2581937, study PRJEB24529) | metagenome | biome: Human gut stool | place: China | collected 2011
CCCGCCATACCCGTTTTCCGGCACACAACAGCTGCGTTTTGCAGATAGCCCACAGGAGCTGTTCCAGGTGCATTCCGTTATACTCAATAAAACCGGCAGCACCCGTAGGCACTGCACACAGGATGCAGATCCAGCTCACAGCTTCTTCCCCCAGAATAGGAACGCATACGAAATAAGCCCCCACAGCGATTGCCACCGCTGCGGCTGAACACACAAACTGACGCAGTGTCAGACCGAAAAAGATATTCTCTTTGTAGTTGTTGATTTCTTTGTTGATCTTAATCTCAATGGCCATGCACTTTCCCCCTTCTTTACAGGCCGAACATTTCCTTCACTACATTGTTGACCCCTAAGATCATAACGACCAGCAGCGCCATATTAAAGAAGGTTTCCTGAAGGTAATTCCACACTTTCATTATGGCGCTGCCATCTACAATCGCTGGCGATCCGGATGAAGCAAAGGCGGAAAAGATGATACAAGATAGCACGATCACCACTCCCTGAACGCAAATGGAAGCATAAGATCGGAGAAAGGATTTTCCCATGGAACTGGTTCCGGTCCCTCCGAAAGTGGACAAGGCCAGTGGTGCAACAGCGGTATACATATAGATTTTGAAAAATCTCCCGTAAATCACCAGGATCAGACCAAACGAAATCAGCCCAATTGCAAAACTGCCTATCAGCGCCAGCGCCCACATTGGGATGCTCTCCATAAACTTCATCTTATCGGTGGCTTCAATGATCTCCGCAGGAAGAGATACCTTGGTGTTCTCCACACCGCCCAGGCTGCTCATGGCCGTTCTGGCGATTCCGGCCCCTACGGAAAAGATGGTCTGCATCAGCTGAAGGCCATAGGTGATGGCCACCTTAGCTAATAAAAAGTGGAGAAAATGTTTGATGGCATACTCCGGACGCTGAAAGTCCCGGAAGTTGATGGTGCTCTGTGCCACGCCGATCAGAAAGAAGAGCACCAGAAGGGCATATCCAGCGGCTTTCAGTCCGCCATTGATATGGACAATGGTCGTCCATATGGAACCGCCTTTAAAGGTCTCCGGCGATTGCAGCAGCAGTTCCCAGATACTTTCCATGGTGGTGTTCCAGCGATTCAGGGAATCCTGCAAAAGTTCTGCCGTCCAAGTCATAGCGTCACTTCCTTTTCCTTGGGGAAGGGCTCCTGGCCCCTCCCCCGCTTATTTTGCTTGTGTGTCATGGGATCAACCGCCGGTCACCATGGCCAGAATATCCTGGGCAAAGGCAATGATCACGCCGCCCAGGAAGGTCAGGAAACCCTGAGACCGCTGGGTCGCATCATGGCTCTTGACAGACAGACCCACCTGCACCACACCGAACAACAGGATGATCATACCGATGGCCTTGATGGCGTTGCCGATAAACTCAGACAGCTTGGTAATGGGAGCCAGGGGATCGGCAAAGGCCATGGTCATCACACCGGTGAACAGCACCATCACCATCATGGCGATCCGCAGCCCATGCTGGATCTTCCGGCATCTTCTTTCCCACCGTACCAGCTCTTCCTGGCGTTCAGCGGACACTGCTTTTTCATTCTTCATCGTACTCTTCCTCCTTGTTTTCTTCCTGGAAGAAATCCTCTTCATCATCGGGATCATCCAGGATCGTAATATAGTCCAGATCTTCCTCTCCATAAGGCAGATCAGGCAAACGATAATCAGGTACTTCCCGCTTATGCACATAAGCGGGTGCGCCGCCGTCGCGGCTTTTTTTGATGTTGGGATGCTTCATAATGTCATACTTCTTATCCTTTATGGGGCGCTCGCCACGGATAAAAAGCAGCGCATCGTTGTCATCCAGCATCCGCACTTCGTCGGATGTCAGCAGCTCCCGTCCGGTGTTCTGGTAATTGGTGGAGCTGCTTCCGCTGCGGCCACGGGTGGTTCCGTAGGTGCGGGTGTCCAGTGTCTCCTTGCCCAGCAGCTTGGAAATGTATTCATGGGTGCTCTGTTCGTTGCCGCCCAAATAGAGCAGCACATCACAGTTGCCCATGATCCCCTCCCATTCGTCCTTGTACTGTGCCTTGATGCTGGCAATGTTCTGGACGATGATATTGAGGAAAATCCTCCGACTGCGGCAGGTGGCCAGGATCTTAGGATAGCTGTCTGGCTGGGCCACATTGGCCCATTCATCTTGAATACACCGCACCGGCACCGGCAGAGCGCCGTCATGCAAATTGTCCGCCCGATAATAAAGCTCCTGGAATGCCTGGGTATAAAGCATCCCCACCAGGTAATTCATACTGGCGTCGTTGTCCGGGATTACACAGAAAATCGCCCGTTTCCGCTCACCCAGGCTGCCAAGATCCAGCTCGTCCCGGCTGGTCATGCGGGCAATCTGGGGCAAGTTGAAAGCTGCCAGCCGTACAGCAGCGCTGACAATGATGCTTTTGGCTGTCTTTCCAGCGGCCTGCTTAAAGACCTTCCACTCCTTCACCGCCACATGATCCGGATTCTTTTCTTCCAGCTCTTCAAAGAGCTTATCTACGGGGCTTTGATATTCCTCGTCCTCTTCCTTCACCGCAGCATTTTCCAGCAGATACATCAGCGTTGAGAAATTCTGTTCTTCCGGCGGAGCTTCGCTGATCAGATAGAGCATCAGCGCACTATCCAGCGCCACCTCGGATTTCTCCCAGAACGGATCTGAGCTGGTGGCGTTTTTCGCTGTGGTGTTCTTGATCAGGTTGTCGATGAGCCGCAGTACATCCTTTTCATCCCGGATATACCGGAAAGGATTGTAGCAGTCTGAATTGTCCGGATCATTGAGATTGAACACTTTCACATCGTAGCCTTCCTGGAGCAGCAGATTGCCTGTATCCCGGAGCATTTCACCTTTCGGGTCGGTTATGAGATAGGAACAGTTGGCGGACATAATGCCTGGCTTGCAAAAGAACCGGGTCTTGCCCGCACCAGAACCACCAATCACCACAATGTTGAGATTGCGCCGGTATCGCTGGTTGTCCAGTCCCATCTGCATATTCTTCGTGAGAATGATGTTGTTCAGCTTTGCTTTGGCATCTTGGTACTTCTTCCGCAGCGCCTGGGGTGATCCCCAATGGGCGCTGCCGTACTCTTCTCCAGGGCGCCTGTTCCCTTTCCATGAGTAATAGGCTGCCACTGCCGCCCCATAGCAAGCCAGGGCCATGAGTACTACCGGCCCGGTCTTACTATTCCAAGAGATCGCAAAAGGGTGCTCGGTCGCTTCCATGAAGCTTTCCAACCAAGGCAAAAGGGTCATACCATCCTGCCAGCATCCGGCCAACAGCAGTGCTGCCCAGATAACCGGTATGGCCATCACCAGCCACACGACCCACCCTTCATCTTTTTTCAATCACCTTCCCCCCTTCCATTTCATCGGAAAGGGCCGCCCAAAAAGGGCGGCCCTTGGTAAATTAAAAGCCCGTCTGGGGCAGTTTGATAATGGTTTTAGCGTAAACTTTCGTGACCCAGCGTGTTACCGCCATGATCCACTCACCGCCATAAGTGCCGCCTACATCGGCCACATTGGTGAATGTGCTGCCACCGGCCAGACCGCCGATGGTCACACCCGACAGAGACGGTGCTTCTACCTGACGGAAGCCTGCCTTGACCGTGCCGAAAACAAACATGATCTCGGTCACCCATTCACCGGCTGCCAGGTGCAGGGCTGTCGGGCTGGCATCGATGGCGTAGTTCTGCTGGGTACTCAAATTGTCCGCCAGCGTCCGATAGGAACCGCCGGAGTGGGTCGTCTTGTAAACGATCTTGTAGCGCAGATTCTGGTTATATGTGCCGGTGACTACCTGCTGGAGCCGTACCTGCCATGCCGGCCAGGTATCTCTCCAGTAGAAGTTGTCCAGGGGCACTGTGGAGTTGTTGCCAATCCCAGAGAAGGTGTATTTCACCGGCTGACCGGGCATCGCTTCTTTCGGCCCGGTCTTTTGGATGGATACACCGGTGCCCACGCTTTCATCCAGCACTTCAAATTCCACGATCTGCCCGGGATATTCCAGGTAAGCGGTGAAGGTGGTGGGATTGATGCTGTAATAGTTGGGAGCCTTGACCTCCCGGATGGTGTACCGTCCCAAGGGCAATGCCTTGGATGCTGCCCGGCCATTCTGGTCGGTGACAATGGTGTCCACCTTGTTGTTGGCCTTGTCATAGACCTCGAACACCGCTCCTTCCAGGAGCGTTCCGGCAGGCAGACCATTGATGGAGTTTGCGTTTTTGCTCTTCTTGACGATCTGTACCTGGGCTTTTTCCGCTGTGTTTTCCCAGCGGATCTCGCTGACCTTTCCGTATCTCACATAAAAGGTTTTCAGCTCTTCGTCCAGCAGATATCCCTCCGGAGCTTTGATCTCCCGGACATAATACTTGCCATCCGGGAGGCCGTCCTCGATGTACACATAGCCATCCTGGTCAGAGGTGTACTGGCCAATGGGGCGGCGGTTTTTGTCATAGAGCAGGAAGGTTGCTCCATACAAGCCCTTGCCGGTCTGGCTGTCTACCTTGTGGATCAGGATGTTGGATTCCTTCCGGTTATAAAGCTCAATAGCGGCGGTTTTTCCTTCCTTCACTTCCACCGATTGGGGCGTATCGTCCAGGATGTAACCATCCGGGGCGCGCACCTCGGTGACGGTGTACCATCCTTCCTCTACCTCCGGCAGACGGATCACGCCGTACCGATCGGTGGTATAGGTGCCGATGATCTCACCATTCATCCTCCGCACTTCAAACTGGACTCCGCCCAAGCGCTCACCGGTTTCCTCGTCCTTTTTGATGATCTGCAAGCCACCCACCGGCTGGTTGCGGAACTCCAGGGTCACCGTCTCCCCGGCCTTGATCTTGATGCTCTGGGGCACATTGTCCAGCACATAGCCGTCCTTGGCCCGCACTTCGGTGACGATCACCGTGCTCCCCGGCTCCAGGCCAGAAATGAGGATCGTGCCCTTGCTGTCTGTCACGAACTCTCCGTTTTGATTGCCGATCACAGTGCCATCGGAATTGACCACCTTAAATACCACATCGGACAAAGGTTCTCTGGTAACGCTGTCGATCTTCTGGATCAGCAGGCTGCCCTTGGGGGTGTTCTTGAAGGTCACGGTGATCACATCCTGGTCTTTCCCTGTGAGATGCACCGTCTGCGTGCTGTTATCCAGCACATAGCCATTGGGGGCGGAGATCTCTTCCACCACATAAGTGCCCTTCTTCATGCCGGCGAGCACGATGGTGCCATTGACACTGGTCTCATACTCGCCTACGATGGTGCCGCCGGTGCCGGATGTGCCGCCCAGATACCGCACCCGGAACCAGGCCCCCTCCAGGGGCTTGCCGGTGATGCTGTCTACCTTGCGGATAATCAAAGCAGACAGCGGAGTGTTTTCAAAAGTCAGCACCTTCCACTCACCGCTTTTGACAAAGCACTCCTGCGCAGCTGGGGCTTTGATGGCATAACCGTCCGGGGCTTCCAACTCGGTCACCTTGTACCAGCCGTCCTCCACATTTTCCAGCCGGATCACGCCCTTTTCATCGGTGTAATAAGTGCCCAGATCCCGCAGCTCTCCGGTTTCGGTCTTGTTGCTCCGGTACCAGATCTGGAATTTGGCGCCCTTCAGCGGATCCTTCGTTATGCTGTCGATCTTCTGGATCTCCAGGGACGGCTTTTTGTGATTTTCGAAGAACACCTCAGCATCCCGGTTGGGATAGAGGGTCACGAGCTGGGGCTTTGCATCCAGCAGATAGGGTTCCGGCACAGACTTCTCAATCACTTCATAGGTACCCGGCAGCAGATTTTCCACCCGGGCGCTGCCATCTGCACCGGTGGTCACTTCCCCTACCCAGGGGCCGTCCACGGCCCGCACCTGGAACACCGTTCCCGGCACCACTTCCCCGGTGTCGGCATCCCGCTTATGGATAGTCAGGTTGGGGCGCTTGTCGTTTCGAATGGTCAGCGTGCTGGTTTTGCCCGGGAAAAGCTCCACCTTGTATTCTGTGGGGTCGAGAATGTGGTCATTTACAGTGGCGGTCTCTTTGACCGAATAGACACCGGGTTCCAGATCGCTCACCAAAATCTCGCCGGCATCGTTTGTCGTTCGATCCAGGTAATGCGTCCCGTCCTCGATCTTGCTGATGCGGAAGGTAACGCCGCCCAGCGGTGTGCCGTCGGTGCTTTGCTTCAGCAGCCGCAAAGTGGGCTTAATGGAGTTGGTGAACACAAATTCACCGGTCTGGCCAGGCTTCAGGTGAATGATCCGCTGGGCATCGTCGATCACATAGCCGTTGGCTTTCTTTTCGGTCACCACATAAGTGCCAGGCTCCAGCTTGGACAGGTCGATCATGCCGTTTTCATCGGTGGTAAATTCTTTCGGTCCGAATGGGGTTCCATAGCCTTTGATCTCAAAGACCACATTGGGAATGATCTTGCTGGGGTCGGAGGAATCGATCTTTATTAGGTGAAGTCCAGGTTTCTTGTCGTTAAAAAATACCAGCTCCAGGATGCCGCAGCCTTCGGTCAGCTCGATCTCCTGGGGCATGATGTCCAGCACATGGCCGTCATCGCTCTCCACTTCTTCCACCCGGTAAGTGCCAGGCTCCAGATCGGTGAGCAAAATCTCGCCCAAGCGGTCGGTCTCATAGGTACCGATCAGCTGATTGTCTTTATAAATTTTAAAGGTGATGTCCGGCAAAGTCTCATGGGTCTGCCGGTCATACTTGATGATCCGAAGGCCGGGTTTGGCACTGTTCTTCAGAGTGAAGGTAACGGTGTCCTGCCCTGGCACATTGACGGTGTAAGTCTGGCCGTTCTTGATCCATCCATCGGGGGCTTTCAGCTCCACGATCTCATAGGCACCGGGCTTGAGTCCATTGAAAATGGCAGCACCGGCTTCGTTGGTGATCTGGGTGTAAGTAGCTCCACTTTCGATGTGCTTGATCTGTACCTTGGCTCCAGGGAGGGTATCGCCGGTGTCTGCATCCACCTTCTCCACCCGCAGATTGCCGTAAGGCTCGTTTTCATAGCTCACCGTAGCCACGGTGTCCTTTTCCACCTGTACCTGCTGCACCGGATTCTTGGCCATCAGGTGGCCCTTGGGGGGCTGCACTTCGGTGATCGTGTACAAACCGCCCCGCTCCAGGGGCACGAGGATCTCGCCCCGGGCATTGGTGGAAAATGTCCCAACCGGTGCGCCGTCCGGATCTTTCACTTCGAACAAGGCCCCTTCCAGGCGAGTGCCGGTGCCGGTCTCCGTCTTGATGATCTTCAGGCTGTATTCCCCTCCGCCCCCTTCCGGCGGCGGGGAATACTTGAACAGAGCATTAGACCACCGAACCAGGACAGGGTCAGTATCCGCAATATAATTTTGCAGCTTCCCATAAGTACCGGTCTCCTGGCAGACAGCATAGAAGGCGGCGTACTGGTTCACATTGCCTTCCAGCAGCAGCTTTGCATTGACGCTGCCGCTGATCGATGCCTTGGGGCAGATCACTTTAAATTGCCCCTGGTATCCAGCTCCCTCCACTGGGATCTTTTCGATCTCCTGGTTATTCATATTGACGATCTTCATGCCGCTGGGCACATTCTCGCCGTCAAACCAGACGCTGATCTCCAGGCCGTCCACCCAGGTGCCGCTCTTGACGGTGTAGACTTGCTGCAAGTAAGTCTCCCCATTGATCTGCACCTCGTAGGCATTCTGCTGATCTGAGGATACCGTCAGGCCGGGAATGAGCACATCTGTCCAGCCGCTGCCCCGGTTATAAATGTCCTTGGCGGCGGTAAGCAGCCGCTGGGCGATCTGCTGCTCATGCTCCGAAAGGCCCGGAGCAATGGTCACCTTGTCGATGCTCCAGTTGGGCACCAGATAGCACCACAAGGCCACCTTGGTGGCATAGTAGGCTTGCTGCACATTGTCCAGCCCCAATTCTTCCAGGCTGCGGTGGGGATATCCATTGCCCACAATGCCCACGATCTTGGGGTCTGTGGCCTGATTCTGTGCCAGGTATTTGATGGATTGCCCGGTGCCCACCGCCTGGGGCACGCCGTCCGTGGTGGGATTGACACAGTAGGCAGGAATTTGCTTCGCTCCACCTCCAGTAGGTGATTGATATTCAAAATATACATAGTTGAGCTTTTGCACGCGGCCATTGACAGCCAAATAGGCCAACTGTTCTCCGCCATTGTAAATGTAGATTTTCCCCAGTGCTTCTCCCGGCGTATTTGCCGCCAGTGCCGCTCCAGGAAGCATCCCGATCAGGGTGACCACAAGCAGCAAAAGCGCCGTCCATCTTCTTGCTTTCATAGATTTCTCCTTTTCCTTTTGAGTTTTGGCGCAAAAAAAGAGACGCTTTTTAGCGTCCCTTTCTTACTGTGAATCATTTTACATCATATTCGGTATACAAATACCGACCATTATTATAAACATCATAGGCATCCACCCAGACTTTGCTTCTGGGGCCGGAGAGGTACATGGCTTGCAGCATCCCTTCATGCCAGGGCCACTGAATATTGGGGTCTCCCGGCCGGGCACCTTCCAGACCAAGATAGATCTTGGTACCCGGTTCAGCCACTTCAAACAAAGCATATTGCTGCCGCCGAATCTCGTGCATATTGCGGATAGCCACATATCCATTTGTTCCAATAGTAACTTTCATTTCAGGCAGCTCATCCTGCCAGAAAGAAGATGCGTTGGCCGGGACGGTCAGCTCCGGCTCCGGATCTTTGGCCTTGGTCACCGTCATAGTCTGGCCGTTGCCCAGGTCGATCACCGTGCCCACCGGCGGACACCAGCTGGCATCCCCGGTGGGGATTTTCACTGCTCCCGGAATAGCGGGCTTTTCCTCTTCCACATAACCGGCATTGCTGTCGATCTCAACAGTGCGGCTGCCATTGTTCCAGGTCACACCGAAGTCCATGGCCTTGCCCAGATCCCGCAGCTTGAAGTAGTTGCTGCCATTGATGTTGTACCCTTCCAGGCTCACCGCCTGGCCGTCCAGGGTCACCTTCTGGCTGCTCTCTGTCAGGGGCGTGGCGATCACGCCGGAAGCGATCCCCACGCCGCCGAAAATCACACCGCCGCAAAGCAGGCCCACGGCAAACCCAGCAACATCCCGTCTCAGTTTCATCCTTTATTCCTCCCTATCGTAGTGGTTACTTCTAAATCATTCCGCCCAGTTCTCCAGCTCCAGGTTTGGTACTCGCTCAAACTCCCGGATATTGTTTGTCACCAGAATCATTCGCTCCGATCTTGCATGAGCAGCGATCAGCATATCCAATGGGCCGATAGGAGTTCCTTGCTTTTGCAAAGAATCCCGAATATCACCATACTCAAATGCTGCTGTTGCTCCAAAAGGCAGAATGCTCAGCGGTACCAGAAACCGAAGTAAAGCCTGTTCATTCTTTATCGGATTGGAACTATGCTTCATCCCATATTCCAACTCTGCTAATGTGATCGAAGAAATACAAAGCCCTGCATTCAGCTCTTGTTGAAATCGCCGCAGCACAGCTTCTGGCTTCTCTTTCATCACATAAATGCAGATATTGGTGTCCAGCATATAGTTCATAGACTTTCTCTCTCTTTCTGGACGCCTTGATCCCGGCCCTCTTCAAAGATATCTTTGGTAAAACTATTCAGCCCATCCATAAAGGTTTGCCACAGAGACTCCCTGGGAACCAGAAGAACGGCATCGCCTAATTTCTGAACAACTACCTCATCCGCTTGAAAGCGAAACTGCTTTGGCAGGCGCACAGCCTGACTTCTTCCATTCTCAAAAATTTTTGCGGTCTCCATTGTATTCACCTCCTACATAATATATATCACGATATATATTATGTGTCAATAGGCTTTACTTATTCTATCTCACCAGCTTGGCCTGGACACACCAGCGATACTCCGGCTGATCCCGTACACAGGTGATCAGCGTGATAATGTCGTTCTGTCGGGCCGAAAGCACCGACACATCGGCAGCTGCGATCTTGGCCACTCTGTCCACCTGATATTTCCGGGTGCCGATCTTGGTGGTCAGCTGGATCGAAGCCCCCGGTTTCAGCGTGTGGATTTTGCCGAAGTAACTGTTGACACCCCGGTTATGTCCGGCAATTGCCACATTACCTTCCCAAATGCTGGTGTTTTCAAAATGCCCTACACCGTAACGCAAGGCGGCATCATCGGTACCCTGATAGATCTTCACATCCACACCAATGGACGGGATCTTCAAAGAGCCGATATAGCCCCCCGCATAATACAAATCGGGCGTAACCAGCGTAAAGCTGCTCTCATAACTCCCCGAGCCGGTGCTGCCCGTATTGGTGTTGCCCGATATGGTAGGCGGTGCCACCACATTGGATGTACCTCCACCAGAAACGATCCCGCTGCCCCCAGGGGTCAGGTTCGGGGTCAGGGCTGTTCCGCTGCCGGGCAGATAGGATGCGGCGCTGCCAAAGGCCGGGGGAATCAGAGCGGTGTTTTTACTCCGATCCACATTGATTTTTGGTTTGTCCACATAAATCGTATTATCCGATGTAGGACGGGCAAAAAGCCCTTGTTCCGGGCCGTAGAATGTATAATCCGCCGCCCAGGCCGATTGGCTCAGCACCGCAATCAATGCGCAGGCTGCTGCAATCTGTCGTTTCATCATTTGATCCCTTTCTTTTTCTTGTATTTCCGCCAGCCTGTGATCCCAGCTGCCGTGCCAGCTCCTCCGGCCAAGGCTGCAACAGGGATGCCGATCAACGCTCCATACGAGAGATTGCCTTTCTCCGGCTCCTGCTCCTTCATGGCGGAGAAAATCGCGGTGTAAAGGATGCTGTTGTTTGTGGTGCGACTGACATCCCCTACATAATCCGCCGTCACCACATAACCCTTCACATACCGGCTGGTTTTTGTGCCGGCATAGCTGGCCACCGCAGTATAGCGGGTCGCCACACTCTGGCCGCTGACTTCCTCAGCTGCTGCCGTTTGCCAGGATACATCCACCAGCTCCATAGTGCAGCCGTTTTCCTCCACCGTTTTGGGAATATAGGATGTATCGGCATCGGCCAGATTGGGATAGGTGCGGGTGGCTGTCACATTCTTATTCCGGCTGCCATAACCCGAAGCTTCCACTTTGACACTGGCTGTATCCAGAGTAAGGACACCCATGTATCCGTCTTCCCCGGCATACTCCAGAGTAGGAGCCAGATTCTTCAATACCGTCTCTGTATCCTTGGTGGAGGATTCCTGGGTGATCTGCTCAATATGTTCCTTGGTATCGGTTTCCCGTTGATCTTCGGCCAGAAGATCCAGGAACACATATTCCCGTCCTTCCTGCTCAAAGTTCTCTGTGGGGATCACCGACGGATCGGCACTGGCATCCAGCTGGTAAACCTTCTTCATGCGCCAGGCTGTATCATCCTCGTTATATACGATATCGATAGGATACAGCTCAGGCTGGGGCGGCGTCTCCACTTGAGCAGTCTCTTCCTCCTGTGTTTCCGGTTCCGACTCAGCTGCTGCTCCCATCAACACCGGCGTACACATGACGCAAAACAACAGAGCTGCTGCAAGCCCCTGTCTGTGTTTCATCGTTTCTCATCTCCTTCTTTTGTTATCGTGTCTGCACCAGAGCCTTTGATTTCCCCTGCCCAGGCTCGTTGGTTCCCATGACCTGCCCGATCTTTTGGCGTACCGATTTTTGAATGTTCACTTCTCTGCTCACATTCTTTTCCATGCCACTGTACAACCGACTAATCGATGTTAAGCAGGAATTTCGTTCCTCTGTATTCCAAGGGGCGTTGTTCTGAGCCAAACGGCTCAGATCCGGCTCCGGACAAGGTAAACCGTACCGCTGGCACATCATCCAGCTTAGACATTCTGCATCTTGCTGAAAGATCTCGCGCCGATACCCTTCATCCATCTCCATATCCATCCTCGCTTGAAGAATCTCCCGGACTAAGCCGCGAAAGGCTTCTTCCGCACCAATACCCTGAGGGAGAAGAATTTCCTTCCTCTCTGGATCATATCGAATCTCCGAAGAGGAAGCTCCAGTATCGATCTTTACTTCTACTGGCGACAGTTCCAGTAATGTGCGCAACCCCATTTCCAGGCGCTGACCGCTCAACCGCTGTTCTGGTTCTGGAGGAATGCTTTCTTTTGCCCAAGTCTGCTTTGCGGCAAAGACCCATTCCATATTGGGATTTGTCCATCCATCGTGATCTAGCAGCCTGACCATACCTCGCTCCAGTGGGATTCCTTTTTCGCCGGGCTTTACAAAGCGGCCATGCTCATTCCACTCAGGCACTGTCCGAAACACTTGATCATCTGGCTCTTTCGCCATCAACCACAGTAGAGTATCAGCGGTATATTGAGGATGATGGGCCTGAAGCTGCAAAAAATGTAGATAGGCATCTGGCTCTTCACTTACCTTCTGGGTCATATCCACCACTGCGGCGGATATTTCATCTGTCGGCCATATCTCTTTCGGCTCTGCCATGTGTCCACCTCCTCATCGGGAGCGTGTGGGGGTCTTTATCCCTTTCATCACCTCATGTGCTTTTGCGGGGCCTTTTTCCCACTTACGCTCTGATGATTTTTTCAGGGCTTCCACCCGATCGCGCACCGAAGGACGCTTTCGCTCTTCATTCGTCCTCGTATTCATAGTACTGCGCTCGTTGAAACTCCCGTACTCTTTGGATTCTTCCTTTGACAGAGTACGGGTCACAGCGTTTTTTCCCTCACTCTCCCTGGTGGGAGCCGGATACCCCAGGCGCTCGATGATCCGGTTGATCCGTCCGGCGTCTTCCGCTTTGGCGATAACCTCCACCCGGCCATCCTGGGTCTTGGAGTTTTTCACCATCACATAGGTGATGCCATAGTCTTTGGCCAACTTGTGAAAGGTTCGTTTGTCCCGCTCCAGAATCTGAAAGGGCACCAACTCTTTGCCCTGGCTCAACATTTTTTCCAACTTAATCTTACCTTTGGTCCTGGGCTGACTTTTAGCCAGTGCAATCGCAAAAAGAAGCAGTTTCATTGCTCCCTTTCCAGCGCCAATGGCTGCACGACCGAGTAGCTCAGCAGTTTTACCTGCTGCACTAAAAATCATTTGTACGGCCTGGGCTTCTTCACTCATAATCAAACCCTCCTTCTCTGTTCTTTCTGCTTGTTCCGCTCCTGCTGTCTCTGCTGCTTTTGCACCAGACCGGCCTGGGCTTTTTCCCATGCAGCCATCACCCGAGGAATATCCTCCTGGATTCGTTTGCACAGGTTCCGCTCCAGCCGCAGCTTTTTCATGGCGGCATTGAACTGAGCAATCTTCTTATTGATTTCTTCCAGTTCTTCCTCCTTTCCATTCTTACGCAATCCATACAGCGGCCTGCGTTCATTCTCCAGTCGAAGAAGCTCTTGCTCTATCTGCTCCGCCCGGCCCGTAAGATCGCCTGCCGTCTCAATATGGTTTGACTGAATATATCTAAACTGCTGCTGGTAACGCTTCAGCCGGATCAGCTCTTCCCGCATGATATAGCTGGGACGGCGTACCCTCGGCTGCCGCGCCGACCGCAGCAGATATAAGTACTTGAAGTACAAGGCCATAAAGCCTTTAACTTTCTTTTTCGGTATGTATTTGGTGCTGCCGCGCATTCGGATGCGGCGGGGTGGTTCCACCCGCGGTTTCACCGGTGGGCCTTTGTCCCTCTGACGGCGAATACGGGCGGCGATTTCTTCTTCCCCATATCCCTTTCCCAAGCTGGTGAGCCGAACGCCCCGCTTGGCCCCTGGGGACAAAAGCACAATGTACTTTCGCTGCTCACTCCGCTTGATGCGATATCCCTGCTTTTGCAGCAGCGTCCAGAAATCTTCCATGGTATAGGAATATCGGATCGCAGCGTCGATATCCTCCCGGATGGCACTGCGTAATGTGCCGGTTCCCTTTTGCTCGGCTTCCCACTCAGGATACTGTTTGCCTTTCGCCTTGGGCTTGATGACCGCTAAGCCATGTTCCTGGCACAACCGATCGGATTCTGCCCGCAGCATTTGAAAATAGCTTTTCTGGTTGGAGTGATACTTTTTCCCATCCACAAAGGACACAGAATTGATAACGATGTGATTATGTAAATGATGCCTGTTCAGATGGGTGGCCACCACTGCCTCATACCGATCCCCAAAGAGCTTTTGAGCAAATTCCATTCCGATGGTATGAGCCTGTTCTGGCGTTACCTCTCCCGGTTTGAAGGATTGGATGATGTGGTATCCCTGCACGCCATCTTCCTTTCCCCATTTCCTTTTTGTGGATACCATTACTTCATAAGCATTATCCACATTTTTGCAGTTGATACAACTTTCATACAACCGCATTTCGGTCTTTTCTGGATCGGCTGCATAATCCACCAGCTTGTCCAAACAGGTCTTTTCTTCGTTGGCCGCATAATTTACTGTATTATCCAGCCGCTGCCGGATGGCAAAGATCTTTGTATATCCCACAGCATCCCTCCTTCCAGCTGATTTTTCCTAAAGTTCTTTGATAGCCTGCCACAACTCGTCCTGCATCTTTTGGATCGCTTCCATATCTTCCGATCGAATGAATTTGGAACTGTTGGCCACCTTGGTGATCTGGTTGATGTTGTTTCCCATGGCGGACATCTGCCGCAGCAGCGCCGCCAGATTTTCCGGCGGGCGGGGGCGAATCTCCTGTCCCCGAATCGCCGCTCGAAGCAATCCGGAAATCGTCATTCCAGACAATGACGCCTGTTTTTTTAAGTGCTCATATTCCTTCGGCGTCATCCAAAAAAGCACGGCCTTCTCCCGTTTCCGCATGGTTCATTACTCTCCTTTCCGCCCTGCGGCGATTGGGGGTATTAGGGGGTATCCCCTTAACAAGCCGCATTTGTATATACACAAATGCTATGCTTGCAAAGACACCGCAGCACGCTGCGGTGTCTTTCGCCCTCCGGGCGTTTCCCTAATCTTTCTTCCTTATTCCTCCGTGATTTCTTCCTTTCTCCGGGGTTCTGAAAGGTCGCTTCGCTGATTGGAATCAACTCCGCCCGAAAAGAAAAATCCTTCATCTGCTTCCCACCTTGGTTCATCTTCAAATGCGATGATCTTCTTCCCATAGTCGGCCAGACAATCCATATCCAGCCCGTTGTAAAACCACCCATGCCGGAAGATTCTCCACTCTCCTTTCCGAGCTTTCCCGTCCGGATCAAGCCAGGCCATAAAGACCAAAGAGGGCTTTCTTAAAAGGTCATTTCTTCCAGTTTCTCTCTGCTGATAGGGCGTTGGGAAAATGATCTTTTTCCGCTTTCCAAATATCCAGTTCCACCCATTTTCCCCAGAAGTTGATCTTGCGATTTTTGCCATTGGTAGACTCGCTCAATTTCTCGATCCAGGTCTAATTTTTGGCCACCGCATTCCAGAAAATCAGAAATGTAATACCGCCACTCCACTTCCAGTTCTTCCCTCCACTCTTCATCTTCGATCTCCGTTTGAAGTTCTCTCCAAACAGCCAAAAACCGATCAACAGGTATTCCATTTTCTGTTAGATACTTCAACAGCGAATCTGACCAATACAAAGTGCTCCGCTCTATCCAATCTTCTGCCTTCATCCGCTCATCGCTTCCGTTGCTATACGGCCCATGGGTCAGATCATTGATGAAGGATTCGATCAGCTCACCAGCCGTCATGCTTTTTTGTCCGGCCAGCTCTCCCAGCCGCTGAATGGATCCCTGATCCAAGCGAAGGGTTAATTGACCCTCTATTCTCTCATTCCGCTCCATCTCTATTCACCGTCCCCTTCCAGGGGAGAATCTTCTTCCAACTCCTTTTTCCGGTCGACAAAGTATACCTCATTGGCGACTACTTCCACCGATTTACGCTTGTTGCCCTGCTTATCTTCCCAGGTACGGGTCTGGATTCTTCCGCAAACGGCCATTTGCATTCCTTTGCAAAACCACTTGCACACGAGCTCTGCGGTATTCCTCCAGGCCACAATGTCGATAAAATCAGCTTGCTGATCCTGGCCAAATGTGCGGTTGACGGCCAAGGTGAAGGATGTAACCGGAGTGTTTTCCGGCGTGTGTTTCAACTCGGGATCGGCAGTAAGCCGCCCCATCAGAATCGCCTTATTCATCATCTTCTCTCTCCAATCTCATCACACCGCCACCTTTCTTTCCAGCTCCTCCATGGTGGTGATCTTTTCCCCGCACCATTCCGGCAGGTTGGCCCTCACCAGCGCTTCCGCAAAAGGCGGCGGCACAGCGTTGCCGCACCGGGCCACCTGCTTGCTCTTTTTGTACTCATTGCCCAGATAGTCCCGGTCGATCTTGTAATCATCGGGGAATCCGTTGGCCCGGTAAAGCTCCTGGGGAATCAGCATTCTCAGGCCGATGTCGGCCAAGAAGAACCAGGCTCCCCCAATCCGGAACAAAATCACATCCTGTGGCCCCAGGGTGTACCCACAATATGTATTCAGCAGCTCCCGGATCTCCGGCCAGTGCCCAAGGCCTGCTCCCGCTTCTGCTTTGACGATCCTGGTGGTCACAGTGCCATGGTGTCCGCCCCCGGCAAAGCTGTCCACGATCTTCTCCCCCAGGATGTCAATTTGTGCGTGGTTCATGCTTTCCTCATCCCTTCCCATCCCCTTCCATCGTGTCGAAAAGCGAAACCTGTTCCGGAGCCTCAGCAGCTTTCATTTTTGCCTTGCTTTCGGCTTCTTCCAAAGCGGCCTGCCGTTTCGCTTTCAAGGTTTCCCACTGCTTCTCTGCTGCCGTTCCTTCGATACGCTCTATGGCTTCCCAAGTGTCCGGGTCAAAGTTTGCCGGAGCCAGTCCTGCCAATGTGTTTTTCATGATTGATTCCTTGCGCCATGGATGTGCCTGGTATCTGTCGCAGGTAAAAAGGGCGTGTTCTGTGTAGTATTCAGACCCACAATGGCCCAAAAAGACCCGGCGTTTGTTCATTGGTCCTTTGGGAAAGCGGCAATATCCATCTGCAAAACTGGTTGTAAAAGCGCAAAACTGGCAAATCCCAAACATTTCCCTGGGATGGAACGAAAGGCACTCACCTTGCACCTTATCACATTGTGAGATGCCGATGATCCTGCACGGCGCTTGTTCTTTCCAAAAATTGAGAAACACTTTATCATCCGGTATCTCTTTATTTTCTTTTCCAGGCCGTCCATGAATGCAATAGCGGCAGCGGGTTTGAAACACATCGTCAGGGATCTTCATCCCTCTCCTCCCCCATCCATCTTTTCATTCAAAATCTCCCGGCCCGCTTCCTTCGCTTCGCAGTAGGGGCATTTCCCTTCCAGCCATCCGGTGCGGTAAACATTGTGGCACTTCGGGCACATCTTGCTGTCTGCCTCCCCCCTGGCTAACTGTTCCACGAAATGTTCCAGCGCCATCAGTTCCTGAAGGAAAAACTCCTGGTTGCAGCAGGCCTGGGCCAGATCGTCCGCCAGACGGCCGGCCTCCTGCCTCCTCACCAAGATGGCCTGGTTATCTTTTGTCCGCTTCCCCGGCTCCACCCATCCCGCCCGAGGGGCAAGGGTGTATTTTTTCGCCAGCTTATGGGCATCCTTGTATGTATCAGGAAAATGCTTCATGGTTTCCTTCCTTTCTTGATCCGCTTCAGCCAAAAATTCCGCCTAGCCATAGCGCCGCTCCACCGCAAGGGTGAAGGATGTGACCGGGATATTGCTTTGGGTGTGTTTCAGCTCCGGATCGGCAGTAAGCCGCCCCATCAGAATCGCTTTATTCAGCATTTTCTTCCCTTCTTTCCATGATTTTTTCATAGCAATACAGCGTGGCCATAACATCACCCAGGCTGTTGTGGTACTCCACCGTGGGGATATAACCAAAATAGTCGACACAGGTAGACAGCTTTTGAAACTTGTAAGTCTCATTTTTGCTGTCCCACTCCCCAAAGATAGGGGCAAACGCCAGCATCACATCATAGACTCTTGAGACCGGCGGCTCTCCTTTCAGAGCTGGCCACAGAAAATCCAGATCAAAGCTGGTATTATAGCCAACCA
>OGHO01001907.1_pt1 | contig 17981 bp, 18 predicted proteins | sample 1571421 | NCBI WGS metagenome assembly OGHO01 (sample SAMEA2581937, study PRJEB24529) | metagenome | biome: Human gut stool | place: China | collected 2011
CAAGTGTTGGGTTTAATAAATTAGTGCAAATATTATTAGTTAAATTACTGTTTAGGGAACATATAACAATATTTTTTGAAAAATCAAATAAGAAATCTCCAGGCGTGGCTTTAAAAATTTAGTTAAAGTTATGTCTGTTAAGCATACACTTTTGCACTGTTTATCAGTGCTTTTTTTATATCAATAATTATGCTCATAAAGAGCTGATTATAAATATCATATATCCAAGGAGGACAAAGACATGTTAGAAATGACAAAGAAAATTATTCTGTCAGGTACAATCAAAACAGGTACAGGAACGGACAGCAAGCAGGTGATGTATTGCAATTCATCTTTAAGTGAGGATGGAGGAATAAGCATTACAAAGACAATTAAGGATTCGTCTGTATATTATGCAGATAAAGCGACTTATGATGAAGAAGTCGCAGAGTTTGATAATAAGTTTGATGAGCTTGTTAGAACTGCATACGTAGAGAAAGAGGAAACGGCAAAAGCAGATGATATGAAGCAGGAAACAGAAGACAACAAGGAGGATAAGTAATATGGATAGAATTAAAGCAATAGTAGTTGCAATCGGTAGCTTATTAATGAGTGCATTAGGTGTGTTAGCGGTACCGGTGCTGCTTCTTGTAACGTGTAATTTCATTGATTATATAACAGGCCTTATAGCTTCAAAATTCAGAAATCAGGAAATTGATAGTTACAAGGGTATAAGAGGAATTGCAAAGAAAATATGTATGTGGCTTTTAGTGGGAGTTGGGGTAATAGTAGACCAGCTCCTTTCTTATTCAGCGGATGTTGTTGGAATAACATTGCCATTTACATTTTTAGTTGCCTGCATAGTGGCAATATGGTTGATTTGCAATGAAATAATAAGCATCTTAGAGAACATAAATGATATAGGTGTTACACTTCCACCATTTTTACAGCCGATTGTAAGCAATCTTAAGAGTCAGGTGGAAAAGAAAGCAGAATTAGAAAATATTAAAGATAAAAATGAAAGCGAGGAATAGTTATGAAAAGAGGAATAGACATAAGCAGACATCAGGGAAATCTTGATTTTGATTACATTAAGGAGAATTTTGATTTTGTTATAATCCGTTGTGCCTATGGCAGTGACTTAAGCGAGGATGACAGCGAGTGCAGACAGTGTGATTCTATGGCACAGACATATATAGATGAATGCAAGAAGAGAGGTATTCCGTATGGACTTTATCTATATCAGTATGCTGGCAACAATGATGAATCGTTAAGCGAAGCTGCACATATCAGGGAATGGTATAATAAATGTAATCCAACAATGGGATTGTATCTTGATATCGAGGATGCAGACCGATACAAGGCTGAAAATGGCATTGATTATCATTATACACAGGAGCTTGCACTTGTATGGCTTGATGCATTATCAGACATAACTGCAAAGGGTATCTATGCAAGCCATAGTTGGTTAAATGATTATATGAATGTAGATGAACTTATAGAACACGGTGCTCTTATCTGGGAAGCTCATTGGGATGATAATGGTGAGATCTGTGAAGATAAATTTGCTATGTCCCAGGAGACTAGTGACTATTATTTAAACGATGGCACAAGAGTAGATTATGACATTATGCGTGACGAGTTATTTGACAGACTTATACAGGCTAATGAGTATGATCACAGGAATGATAATTTTGATTCAGATGATAGTATCAGTGCTGATGAGACAGATACAGAGCATTTACAGTATCAGATAGGAGATTATGTTGAGTATAATGCAATATATGCTTCATCAACATCAGAATCAGGACTTACACCATCACAGGGATTTAATAGTGGAACAATCACAAGGGTTATTCCTTGGGCGGCCAATCCTTACTTAATCAATGATGGAACAGGTTGGGTCAACGATGGTTGTATTATATCAAGCGACAATTCGAATGGTGAAGGCTGTGATAATACAGATATAAAAGTTGGCGATAAAGTAAGAGTTATTCTTAATGTCGATTATGACACTGACCGAGCATTTAACCTTTATTATGATGAATATGATGTTATTCAAGTTAATGGTGATCGAGCAGTAATTGGTATTGGTAATACAGTAACAAGTGCAATAGATGCACGTAACATTGAAAAAATATAATGATATTGTACATTTAAAATATCTGTGATACTATGCACATATAAATAGGTAGAAACTATCATATCCAAAGGTGTGGTTCTAATTCTTCTGTACCTATATCTGTAAGTAGTCCTGATACTTCTCTGTAAGGCATAGAATATCGTTGTGAAATATAGCGCATAGATGCTCCTAATTCTCCGTCTGGTCCACCATACTGCGAGATAATCATTGCTGCCAATGCAGGATTGGTTTGCTTTATTTTAACGGGATATTCAAGTCTTTTTTCATAATTCCACATATCAACATACCTCCATTTCCCAAGGCATCGGTGTTGAAACCCACATCCAGTAGTTATCGTTAGATATGTGAAGTTTATCAAGAGGTCCATAATAATCTGCATATTTTGTCATATAATTGCAATATTTATCCCTGATCTGGGCATAATATTCTATAGCTTCCATATCATTAGGATGTGTATCAAGGTAAAGATTAGTTTCAGTTAATATAAAACCAAGCTCATATATATTCTTCATTAGTGCATGCTTGTCGGCAACGATATTACAGGAATTATTTCTTTGCGATAAAGGCATAGGTTGAATATTTGTACATGAAGAGCGTCGCTGCATATCCATAGGTGTATTACAATTAACATTCATTGACTGGTTGTTCATATTGTTTATATTATTCATGTTATTCACAGTATTCATGTTGTTCATGTTACTCATGTTATTCATAGTATTCATGTTGTTCATATTACTCTTATTATTTACATTATTCATGTTCTGACACCTCCAAAAGGTTTGTTAAGAACAGGAAATAAAGTACCATATTTTAAAGCTCTGCATGGGTCATACAATTCTCCCCATTTCTGCCATGGTACATAGCACATGGCAAGAGAAAATGTATTCTGCATTTTCATAAACATACTCCAGTTATAAAGAATTCATTACATTATATGTAATATATTTTTAGATGACACAGATATCATATCAGGTTATAAAAACAAATGGATAGTGTCAAATGACATATGAAAAATAAAAAGATACTTTTTGATTATTACATGAGTGTAGTGTGTATGTATGCTATATATAAAACTGTACACAAACCTGTATATTACAAGCTGTTGTATATAAAGTCGTGAGTTGTATATAAAGTTGAAAATTAGGTGGAAGTCAGGACAGCTATGTGATATGATTAATTGTAATTTTACGATAGCGAGGATTAATTATGTGGGACAAAATTAAAGCATTTTTAAAGAAAAAAGATGTTGAAGTATCGGTTAAAAGATATGGAATAGATGCACTTGGGGCAATGGCTCAGGGATTGTTTTGTTCGTTATTAATAGGAACTATACTAAATACTCTGGGAACACAGCTTCATATAGGATTTCTTACTAATACAGTTGCAACAATAAGTGGTGTTAATTATACAGTTGGAGGTCTTGCATCAGCCATGAGCGGACCGGCTATGGCGGTGGCTATAGGGTATGCACTGAAATGTCCGCCACTTGTTCTTTTTTCGCTTATAACAGTTGGTTTTGCATCTAATGCATTAGGTGGTGCAGGTGGTCCATTGGCGGTATATTTTGTAGCTATTATTGCAGCTGAGGCAGGAAAATTAGTATCGAAGGAAACAAAGATAGATATACTTGTAACACCATTAATAACGATAGGCGTTGGAACAGGGGTGGCAGCATTGATAGCTCCACCGCTTGGAAAAGCGGCTATGAAAATAGGTGAGGTTATAATGCTTGCAACTAATCTTCAGCCTTTTCTTATGGGAATAGTGGTATCAGTGCTTGTTGGAGCAGCACTTACATTACCGATATCATCGGCAGCTATTTGTGCGGCATTTGGACTTACAGGACTTGCAGGAGGAGCAGCTGTAGCAGGTTGTTGTGCCCAGATGATTGGCTTTGCGGTTATGTCTTTTAAGGAAAACGGATGGGGTGGACTTGTTTCACAGGGAATAGGTACATCAATGCTTCAGATGGGAAACATAATAAAGAATCCAAGGATATGGATTGCACCGATAGTAACATCAGCAATAACAGGACCTGTTGCAACATGTCTTTTCAAACTGCAGATGAATGGAACAGCAGTATCATCAGGTATGGGGACATGTGGTTTTGTAGGCCAGATAGGTGTATATTCAGGCTGGGTAAATGATGTTGCAGCAGGAACTAAGAGTGCAATAACCATGATGGACTGGGCAGGATTAATACTTATATCTTTTATTTTGCCTGCAGTTATATGTCCACTTATAAATTGGCTGTTAAAAAAAGCAGGCTGGGTTAAAGATGGAGATATGAAACTCCAGTAAGCAGAAAAGAGTAAAATAAAATGTGCAGTGGTGAATATGATAACATATGGAATAAAGATTATATATCAGTGATAAAGTCAAAAAGACGTTCAATAGGTATTGAAGTCCACATGGATGGAAGAGTCATATTAAGAGCTCCGTATACATTAAGTAAAAAACAGCTTGAAGAATTCGTGGATAAACATAAGCTGTGGATTGAAGAAAAGCGACGTTATCTTGGAAGTAAAGCCAAAGCAGGAATATCAACCAATGCAAAGAAAAAAGATGAACTTACTAAAGATGAGATTAAGTGCATTAAAGAAGCATTTGAAAAACGTGTTATATATTACAGCCGTATTATGGGAGTGACGGTTAAAAATATAACTATTAAAAACCAGAAAACAAGGTGGGGCAGCTGCAGTTCAAAGGGTAATCTGAACTTTAATTATCAGCTGTATTATATGCCACAGGAGCTTATGGATTATGTTGTGGTGCATGAGCTTGCACACAGAAAATATATGAATCATTCAAAGGAATTCTGGGCAGAAGTGAAAAAGTACTGCCCAGAATATAAGGAAAGAAAAAATGTCCTAAAAAAATACATATTAGAAACATAGAGGCATATTGCAGACACATATTAGTAAGTGAATGTTACGGTATATAAGGTGTAATTATTTCTAGGTACATTTTTGTAAGTATATGATAAAGCTTCACCGGTTTTTGACACAGCTGTTTTTAAATCAGTTGTGAATGTGCAGGCGAATTCAAGATGAGTCTGTTTGTTTTTAACCGCATTACGGATAAGACGGTTTAACTGTGAAGTGTTACTTATCATGGTTACTCCAGCATATCTTATATAAGAATATTTTGTTCCACAATTCTCATATTCACTGTATTTGTCATGGTTCCATGTATGATCAATGGACATGTCTTTGGCTGTAATATTAAAGTAAGAATGATCGGTGTATTCAAAAGAAGAACCTATAGGATCATCCCATGTTACGTCTACATGATACCATTGGTCATCCAGTTTAACAGTATTCCATATATGCTGCTCGTCACCAGCTTCACCGGACACTGTTCCATTTTCTATTCCAAGCATATCCATAAATGTTTTAAAACATTCGGTATAGCCGCTACATACAGCGATTCCGTTAATAAGTGCACTGTATGCATTGTAAGAGGAATCACCTGTATCAACATAAGAAATGTGTTTGACAAGATAATCATGTACTGCAAGTTCATTTTCTATATCCGAATTAGCAGGAGATGTAATCTCGTTTAATATCTGTATGTATTTAGTATATAATGTAAGCTGGCGTTCATTTAGTGCATCTGTTGAACCGGTTTTATATGCATTGATTATAGAAAAACTATCCCAGCATTCATATGTAATGCGTACATTAAAACCATTTTTAACACGTTTATATTCACATTTTAACTGTTCTATGCCATCTATGGCAGCAAGCCATGAATTAGCATCTATAAGAGATTCGTCTTCAATGAATAATTCGCATACGGTCTGATTATTTATTAAGCATTGATTGATGTAATCAATTATTTCGCTGGTTGATGAGGCAGATTTATCATATGCAGTATTGGATATGGAGGTACTTGACTCATCCTGCCACTCTGATAAAAGCGGAATATTACACCCGGTAAACAAAAGGCTTATAATAATTGAAATAACGGCAAAAGACGTTTTTTTAAAATTTATATTTCTAAAATTGATTTTTTTAAAATACATTGTCATTAATCTTTCTATAAATAATTATGTTATAAATTGAATATTGTGTGTTGTTTGGTTATAATCTGTTATGATAAAAATCATGATGTCCACGTCTACGTGCTGCTTCTGCCCATGTTAAATATGTACCACTGGCACATAATACCTGCCAATATCCGCATATCGTGGGATTATCATCAAACTTTTATGCTCATATCTCATATCATGTGGGCAACATCATATTATAAAGGTATATAAAAGAATATATACATAACAATTCTAATACGTAATCTGCAAAAATAAAAGTATTTATAATAGAACATGGAAGAAATTTATAATAGAATATGGAAGAAATATTAAAAAATGTTTAAGAAACATTGTAAGAATCAAAATACATCTATTTAAGAATAGTTAAGAAAAGAGGAATAATATGAACGATTATGTGATAAATACACCGTCAGATTTTAATCTTAAAGAAACGCTGGAATGTGGGCAATGCTTTCATTTTAACATGCTTGATGAGAATGAATATGTGTTGACTGCATATGGACAGCTTTTACATATAAGGCAGGATGATAGTAATCTGGTGTTTTACGATACAGATGAGAAGATATATGATACATTATGGAGAAAATATTTTGATATAGACAGGGATTATGGAAAAATAAAAGAAGAACTGCTTGCAAAGGATGATAAGTTAAAAGAAGCAATATGTGCAATGTCAGGAGTAAGAATACTTAACCAGGAATTTTTTGAAACACTTATATCATTTATAATCTCACAGAATAAGCAGATACCACATATTAAAAAGATAGTAGCAGATATTTCAGAAAAGTATGGTACTTATAAAGGAGATATAAAAGGAATTCCAATGTATACATTTCCAGATGTTAATCAGCTAAGACAAGCAACTATTGAAGACCTGAAGGATTTAAAAACAGGCTTCCGTGCTCCATACATATATGATGCAGTCAGCCATGTTTATGATGGAAACGTTAATTATAATGAACTTATAAAGTCAGATTCGGCAGCAGCTATAGAAAAAATGTGTGAAATAAAAGGTGTAGGTAATAAAGTTGCAAGCTGCGTAAGTCTTTTTGCACTTGGAAAAAGAGATAGTTTTCCTATAGATGTATGGATAAAAAGGATAATGGAATATCTTTATTTTGATAAGAAGGACACATCTAAGGAGGTTATAGCGGATTTTGCAAAAAATAGGTTTGGAGAACTTGGGGGATACGCACAGCAGTATCTTTTCTATTATGGGAAAACTATAAAAATGGGAGTTGCAGAGTCAAAAAAACATAAAAAATAAAAAAAGTATAATCAAAATATAAAAACATTAATATATTTGAATTAGTTGTTGACAAATTATTGGCTGGGTGATATCTTATCGTTATCGGGATTAGCACTCAAAAGAAATGAGTGCTAACAGACATGATTATAGCAATGATAAAGATAGCTGCCACACATATGTCAGACAGCGGAAAGGTGGATTATATTATGAAGTTAGTACCATTAGGAGACAGAGTTGTAATTAAAGCATTAGTTGCAGAAGAAACTACAAAGTCAGGCATTGTATTACCAGGACAGGCAAAGGAAAAGCCATCACAGGCGGAAGTAGTTGCAGTAGGACCTGGTGGAGTTGTTGATGGCAAGGAAGTTACAATGCAGGTTAAGCCTGGAGATAAGGTAATATATTCTAAGTATGCAGGAACAGAAGTTAAGCTTGATGAAGAAGAATATATTGTAGTTAAGCAGAATGATATTCTTGCAGTAATTGAGGATTAATTATAAATATTCATTATATTGTTGATTATATTATTGATTTTATTTGGAGGTAATAACAATGGCAAAGGAAATTAAGTACGGAATCGAAGCAAGAAAAGCTCTTGAAGAGGGTGTTAATAAGTTAGCTAATACAGTAAGAGTTACAATCGGACCTAAGGGACGTAACGTAGTTCTTGATAAGTCATATGGCGCACCACTTATCACTAATGATGGTGTTACAATAGCTAAGGATATCGAGCTTGAAGATGCATTTGAGAATCAGGGTGCACAGCTTGTAAAGGAAGTTGCTACTAAGACTAACGATGTAGCAGGTGATGGTACAACAACAGCTACTGTTCTTGCACAGGCTATGGTAAATGCAGGTATGAAGAACTTAGCTGCAGGTGCTAATCCAATTATCTTAAGAAAAGGTATGAAGAAGGCAACTGATTGTGCAGTAGAAGCTATAGCACAGATGAGCGAAAAGGTTACAGGCAAGGATCAGATTGCAAAGGTTGCATCTATCTCAGCAGGTGACGAAGAAGTAGGCCAGATGGTAGCAGATGCTATGGAAAAAGTTTCTAATGATGGCGTAATCACAATCGAAGAATCTAAGACAATGAAGACAGAACTTGATCTTGTAGAAGGTATGCAGTTCGACAGAGGTTATATATCAGCATATATGGCAACAGATATGGATAAGATGGAAGCTAACCTTGATAACCCATACATCCTTATCACAGATAAGAAGATATCTAATATTCAGGAAATCTTACCAGTTCTTGAGCAGATTGTACAGAATGGTGCTAAGCTTCTTATTATCGCTGAGGATGTTGAAGGTGAGGCACTTACAACACTTATCGTTAACAAGTTAAGAGGTACATTCAATGTAGTAGCTGTCAAGGCTCCTGGATATGGTGACAGACGTAAGGAAATGCTTAAGGATATCGCTATTCTTACAGGTGGTCAGGTTATCTCAGAAGAACTTGGTCTTGAGCTTAAGGATACAACACTTGATATGCTTGGTAGAGCTAAGTCAGTTAAGGTTCAGAAGGAAAATACAGTTATCGTTGATGGCGAAGGTGCTAAGGAAGATATCGAAGCAAGAGTTGCACAGATTCGTGCACAGCTTGAAGAAACAACATCTGATTTCGATAAGGAAAAGTTACAGGAAAGACTTGCTAAGCTTGCAGGTGGCGTAGCTGTTATCAGAGTTGGTGCTGCAACAGAAACTGAAATGAAGGAAGCTAAGCTTCGTATGGAAGATGCTCTTAATGCAACAAGAGCAGCAGTAGAAGAAGGCGTTATCTCAGGTGGTGGTTCAGCTTATATCCACGCATCTAAGAAGGTTGCAGAGCTTGCTGCTACACTTAGCGGAGATGAAAAGACAGGTGCAGAGATTATCCTTAAGGCTCTTGAAGCTCCATTATTCCACATTGCTAACAATGCTGGTCTTGAGGGTGCAGTTATCATCAACAAGGTAAGAGAATCAGAAGTCGGAACAGGTTATGATGCACTTAACGATAAGTACGTTAATATGGTTGATGCAGGTATCCTTGATCCAGCTAAGGTTACAAGAAGCGCATTACAGAATGCTACAAGTGTTGCATCTACACTTCTTACAACAGAAGCAGTTGTTACAACTATTAAGGAAGATGCACCAGCTATGCCAGCAGGAGCTGCCGGTATGGGCGGAATGATGTAATAAGTAATAATTTACTATACATCAGTAAGTTGATAAAATAAATTTAACATTTACATCATATTAAAAAAGTCCCTTTGTTTATGTTTTATATTCATAAACAAGGGGGCTTTTTGTTGTGTAATGTATAAGGAAACATGTTATGCTATCAAGGCTATTAAGTGAATTGCAGCAGATTGAGCAGATTCATATATGTCAGGAGAGCTTGGTTTATGCTTATTAATAGATAGTTGTTTCTATTTAAAAAAGTTAAGGGGTATGTTATAATACTTTCATATTGGGTTTTAGTTGTCACGCAGGAGGAATGGTAATGGCTGATATTGATGAGCTTAAAAAGAAACTTGAAGATGGATGGATAAAGGGTGAACCTTATGTATTTGTAAGTTATGCAAGTAAGGATAAAGAGAAGGTTTATGATTTTGTATATGAGCTTAGAAAACGTGGAATTAATGTATATATAGATATAGAGCTTCAGGAGAATATTTCTAAGAACTGGTTACAGAATATTAAGGAGCGCTTATATGATGTTGATTGTGTTGCTATGATTTCATTTCTTAGTATTAGCTATTTCCGTAGTTATGCCTGCCTTATAGAACAGCTTGTAACACGTTCAGAGGATTTAAAGATGGAAAAAGGCAAGTATCTTGAGAATTTTTATATTGCCTTGGATGATAATATGTCTACAATACAAAAAATGGAAGATGCAGTGTATGATAATACAGTTGCAAAAGAAAGTCAGAGTATGGCAATAAAGATGGTTCCAGAGGAAGTAAATGTCCTTAAAGATGTTATGGAAGATAATATTGCAGTAAAGAGCAAGTTAAAGAAAGATGTCAGGTCAACTATAGATGGTCTGAATACAGCACATAGAGTTGCGATAAGTATGCTTAGTTATATTTTTAAAGAGTCAAGCTATAGTATTCAGAAATATGGAACAGCTGGTGATTGCGCACAGTTAATGTATAACAATTTTACGAATGACAAGAATGACAAAATTAATATTGATGTATTGGAGAAACTTAAAGAAAAGTACAACAATGATAGTGTTGCTGATAAAAATAACATAGCAATAGACAGTGTTGCTGCAGATGATTCTGTAACAGCAGTAGATAACACCAGTATAACAGATAACACCAGTATAACAGATAATACCAGTATAACAGATAACACCAGTATAACAGATAACACTAATATAACAGATAATACCAGTATAACTGATAGCACACATATAAAAGATAACACCAGAACAAGACAGGCTACAAGTACAGGTGATATCAGATTTACGCTTTATGGCAAGGAGTATGAGCTTAATCAGTCAGATATGATGCTTACATTTTTTGCACACGTTCTTAATAAACATCAGGATATTGTGGACGAACTTCCTTCATATAATGGGATGACCTGCGTGTCTGATGTTGATTATAGTATTCCTAAGAATCGTAAGGCAGATATGCCTACATATTTCAGAAGCTGTGAATTCTTTGAATTCGCTAATGGAAGCCATATATGCGTTGGAACATCATATTCAGTAGTAGACAAGTTAAAGAAAATGGCACTTCTGCTTAATATATGTGATGAAAGCCCGGAGATATTCAGTTCAGAACAGGTTGAACTTCCAGCGGTAAAGGTAAGAGGAGGTTCTTCTGTTAGCGGCAAAGGAAGTGGATCACTTGTGAAATTCAGCGTATATGGTAATGAATACGAGCAGAACCAGACAGATATGCTTGGAACAATATGCAGTTCTGTTATAGCTAAGCATCCCGACAAGTTAGAGGAAGCAGCAGATGCTTTATTATGTATTGATGTTAAAGATTATACAGATGTTGCCAAAGAAGACAGACCGGTATATTTCTCATCAATGAACAGATATGAAGTAAATGGCACAGCTTATAGTGTTGGCGGAAGCTTCGGAATGAAAGAAAAGCTTAAAATGATTGCCAGATTACTTATAATGTGTGACGAAAGCAAGGATATAATTGATATAGAAGACTATGAGATACCAGATGTAAAGGTTAAGGTAGCAGGCACTAAGAAGAAAATTAATTACTTTGATTAATTGGAAGTATTACAAGATAGGAGGCTTTATGTTTGATATAGCAGTAGAACAGATAGTGAAGGTAAAACCACCTAAGACAGCAGTTGTTTATAAGACATTGCTTATAATAGGCTGTATTGTGGCGGCTACAACCATACCACAGACAAGAACATTTGGAATAATTGTGCTTGCATTATTTGCGGTGATGACATTTTTAGTATTCCAGTATTATAATGCAGAGCTTGAGTATTCGATAGTGGATGATACGCTTACGATTGACAGGATTATGGCAAAATCAGCAAGAAAAAGATGTGGTGTGTATACACTTTCAAGAGCAAAGCTTGTGGCAAGAGCTGATTCGCAGGATGCACTCCGTATGAACCATATGGACGTTAAGACTTATGATTATTCAGTTGGTGCAAGCAATCATGATTCAGTTGTCATATATGCGTATAATGAACATAACGAATTAGTCAGGGTATTTATATATCCTGATGAACGTGTTCTTCATAGCATACAAAATGTTGTTGAAAAAGATGTGTTTAAAGTTATTGACTTTTAAAAAATGCTCTGATACAATCTTAATATTATAAACAAAAGGAATATGATAGAGCGTTTATCAGATTTCTCCACACAGAAATGTCCGAATTGAGTATTCGGATTTTTTTGTATAATCCTATGATGTATCTGTTGTCAGGTTAAGTGATGTAGTATTAATACACACCGCTTTATAATACATCATAGCATTAGAAGCATATTACAAGAACAAGAAAGCGAGGACAAAGGAAAATGGGTACAATTATTGGCGAGGGCATTACATTTGACGATGTGTTATTAGTTCCACAGTATTCAGAAGTAACACCTAATATGATCGATTTAACAACTAATCTTACAAAGAATATTAAGCTTAATATTCCTTTGATGAGTGCAGGTATGGACACAGTTACTGAACATAGAATGGCAATCGCTATGGCAAGACAGGGTGGTATAGGTATTATCCACAAGAATATGTCTATTGAGCAGCAGGCAGAAGAGGTAGATAAGGTAAAGAGATCAGAGAATGGAGTTATCACAGATCCATTTTACTTACATCCAGATAATACATTAAAAGAAGCTAACGAGCTTATGGGAAAGTTCAGAATATCAGGTGTACCTATCGTAGATGAGAACAAGAAGCTTGTTGGTATAATCACTAACAGAGATCTTAAGTTCGAAGAGGATTTCTCAAGACCTATCAAGGAATGTATGACAAGTGAGAATCTTGTAACAGCAGAGGAAGGCATCACACTTGAAGAAGCTAAGAAGATTCTTGGCAAGGCAAGAAAGGAAAAGCTTCCTATTGTTGATAAGGATTTCAAGCTGACAGGTCTTATCACAATCAAGGATATTGAGAAGTCTATCAAGTATCCTGCATCTGCACATGATTCGCAGGGAAGACTTCTTGCAGGTGCTGCTGTTGGTATAACTTCTAATGTTATGGACAGAGTAGAAGCACTTGTTAATGCAAGTGTTGACTGTATTGTTATAGATTCAGCTCATGGTCATTCAAAGAATATTATTACAACTTTAAAGGAAATCAAGGCTGCATATCCAGAACTTCAGGTTATTGCAGGTAACATAGCTACAGGAGCTGCTGCAAAAGCTTTATGTGAAGCAGGCGTAGATGCTGTTAAGGTTGGTATCGGACCTGGTTCTATATGTACAACAAGAGTTGTTGCCGGTATTGGTGTACCTCAGGTAACAGCAGTTATGGATGCATATGCTGAGGCTAAAAAGTATGGTATTCCGGTTATCGCTGATGGTGGTATAAAGTTCTCAGGAGATATAGTTAAGGCGATAGCAGCAGGTGGTAATGTATGTATGCTTGGAAGTCTTTTAGCAGGCTGTGACGAAGCTCCTGGTTCATTTGAGTTATTCCAGGGCAGAAAGTATAAGGTTTATAGAGGTATGGGTTCTATTGCAGCTATGGAGAATGGTAGTAAAGACAGATACTTCCAGACAGATGCAAAGAAACTTGTTCCAGAAGGTGTTGAAGGACGAGTTGCATATAAAGGACTTGTTGAGGATACTATATTCCAGCTTATGGGAGGACTCCGTTCAGGTATGGGTTACTGTGGAGCACAGACTATTCCAGTACTTCAGGAGACAGCTAAGTTTATAAAGATGTCATCTGCAGCTTTAAGAGAAAGTCATCCACATGACATTCATATTACTAAAGAAGCTCCTAACTATTCTGTTGAGAATGCTTAAATAATATAATTGATATCGGGGTTAAAAGTAACCTCTTATCATATTTAAAGTGTAAAATAAGTTTCCGGCATGGCAAAAGTGTGACTAGCTGTGCCGGTTTTATTATGTGTAGTAGTTAAGAACGTGAAGTTTTTTCTAAAATAACAGAAAACAGCAAGTAATATATCAATTTTCAATCAATTAAATAAAATAAATGATTGCTAACTTGTATCTTAATGATGTATAATGAATTAAAAGTTAAATGAATCGAAAAAATATAATTGACAGATAATCAGATATGAGGAGAGCGATGATATGCGGGACAAGATGATTAACAAATATATTGCCAAAAATCACGCTGGAACTGTTTTTACTGATAGTGAACTGAAGGTTATCAAAGAAGGTAACATAGATGATATGGTTACAACATTTCTTGATATGAACACAGAATACTACAACAAGCAGATGCAGAGTGTACTTAAGATATTTACTCAGTTTATAGGTAGTGATATGGAACTGGAAAGAATTATATATCAAAAGGAGTACGAGGGAAAGTTTGTAGGCTGCCAGCTTATGGACGGAGATATAGATGTATTTCTTGGCATAGCGGGAGATGATGACGATCTTTTATGTGTTGCATCAGTATTTTCACAGGAAGAGCTGAGTGAGTTTGATTCAGATGCTTATGATTCAATATGTGAGCTTATTAACGTGATTAATGGTGCGTATGCAACAAAGCTCAGCTATGAAGACATAGAAGTTGCATTGCATCCACCAGTATTTTATAAGGATACACAGATTAAGGCAGATAATGGAATGTATGTAGTTACATTTTCAATGAAGGGCCATAGATTTAATCTGATTATGGTGGCAGATGATAAGATTAAGCTGGAAGTTTAAGGTGTAAGCATATACCAGATTATAAAGTGGGAACGGAGGACGATTATGGCTAGAATATTGATAGTAGATGATTCTAAGACATCAAGGAAATTCTTAAGAAATATGCTTGAACAGGCAGGACATGAGATAGTTGCAGAAGCAGTAGATGGTGCAGAGGGTGTTGAAAAATTTAAAATATACAGACCTGATATTACAACAATGGATATTACAATGCCAAAGCTTGGTGGAATTGATGCAGTTAAAGAAATAATAGATGACGATCCTGATGCTAAGGTTATCATGGTTACAGCAGCGGGACAAAAGGCTAATATGATAGAGGCGCTTAAGATGGGTGCAGCTGATTTTATACAGAAGCCTTTTGAGATGGATGTTATCGTTAATACAGTTGAAAAGGTTATGGAAGAATAATGTATAATTATAAGTTACAGATTCAATATGATGGTGGCAGATATGATGGATGGCAGCGTCTGGGTAAAGATTCATCATCCAATACGATAGAAGTTAAGATTAAAGAAATAATTAAAAAAATGACTGGCGAGGATATAGATATATATGTTGGCTGCAGGACAGAAAAGGGTGTTCATGCACTTGCGCAAACAGCTAACTTTAAGTTAAATGACAGGTATCAGGCTATTGAGATTAAGAATTATCTTAACAGGTACCTTCCAAGAGATATTGCAATCAATCGTGTTGAAGAAGTGGATGAAAGATTTCATAGCCAGTTGAATGCAAAGGGAAAAACATATGTATACAGGCTAGATATGGCTAATGTAGCAGATGTGTTTACAAGAAAATATGCATATCATACATTCGATGTGCCAGATATATCAGCCATGAGAACAGCGGCGCAGTATTATATCGGAAGTCATGATTTTAAAGCATTTACAACTGCTAAAAAGAGCAAGTCCACAGTAAAGAATGTCAAGTCAGTAGATATAGATGTAGTAGGTGATAAATGCAATATTACAATAACAGCTGATGATTTTCTTCATAATATGGCAAGATATATGATAGGAATGCTTCTTGATGTTGGTAACGGATTAAAGAAGACCTCAGATATAGAAGCTGCACTTGATGGAAGGGATGTTGTTATGTCACTTCCAGCTGAGAGCTATGGACTTTTTCTTGAAAGTGTCTTATACTAAACTAAATACAGCTTTATATATTATTGTTCAGAATAGTTGAAAACCTAAAACTGAGCAGTGATGTAGTAGTGTTTTATATGGAAGCTGTCGCAACGTAAGTAGTTTATATATCAATATATAATCAACTTAGTGCAACAGCTTCTTTTTTATATTTATTATATATGCATCAGGTGATATAACAACTGAAAAGCAAATAAAATCAGGAGTGGAGATTATATGAAGACCATAATAGAACTTATGACAGAACAATTCCAGAAAGCGTTTGAGGAATGTGGATATTCAAAAGATTATGCAAGGATAACAGTATCTAACAGACCAGACTTATGTGAGTATCAGTGTAATGGTGCTATGGCAGCAGCAAAGGCATATAAAAAGGCACCTTTTATGATAGCAGATGAAGTTGTTTCTAAGCTTGCAGATAACAGACTTTTCTCATCTGTTGAAAGTGTTAAACCAGGCTTTATCAATATAAAGATTAGTCCTGAATATCTTGCTGGTTATATGAATGATATGGCAGCTTCTGATAAGTATGGTTATCAGAACAATGAACAGGTTAAGACTGTTATTGTAGATTTTGGTGGTGCTAATGCGGCTAAGCCACTTCATGTAGGTCATTTAAGATCAGCTGTCATCGGTGAAAGCGTTAAAAGAATTAACAGATTTGTTGGCAACAGGACAATAGGTGATGTGCATCTTGGTGACTGGGGACTTCAGATGGGACTTATTATAGAAGAATTAAGAGATAGAAAGCCGGAACTGCCATATTTTGATGCTTCATTTACAGGTGAATATCCTAAAGAAGCACCATTTACAATAGCAGAGCTGGAGGAGATATATCCAGCAGCAAGTGCTAAGTCCAAGGAGGATGAAGCTTTTGCTAAAAGGGCGCACGAGGCAACACTTAAGCTTCAAAATGGTGATAAGGCATGCAGAGCTATCTGGAATCATATTATGACGGTTTCAAAGAAAGATTTGAAGAAGAATTATGATAATCTTAATGTATCCTTTGATCTCTGGAAAGGCGAAAGTGATGCACAGCCATATATAGATGAAATGGTAGATAAGATGGTTGATGATGGCATAGCATATGAAAGCCAGGGGGCTACTGTTGTAGATATAGCAGAAGATACAGATACTAAAGAACTGCCTCCATGTATCGTAAGAAAGTCAGACGGTGCGGCACTTTATGCTACATCGGACCTTGCAACTATAGTAGAAAGAGAAAAACTTTATAAGCCGGACACATATATATATCTTGCAGATAAAAGACAGGAGCTTCACTTTACACAGGTATTCAGAACCGCAAAGAAAGCAGGCATCGTAAGACCTGATGTTAATATGATATTTGTCGGATTTGGAACTATGAATGGAAAGGATGGCAAGCCATTTAAGACACGTTCAGGCGGTGTTATGAGATTAGAGCATCTTATTGCTGATATTGATAATGCAGTACTTAACAAGATAAAGGAAAATCGTTCAGTATCTGATGAAGAAGCAGAAGAAACATCAAAGATAGTAGGGCTTGCTGCACTTAAGTATGGAGATCTTTCTAACCAGGCATCAAAGGATTATGTTTTTGATATAGACAGATTTGCTTCTTTTGAGGGAAATACAGGTCCTTATATTCTGTATACAATCGTAAGAATCAAGTCTATACTTGCAAAATACAAGGAAAATGGTGGAAGTTCTGAAAATATTAATATACTACCTGCAAAAGAAGCTTCAGAAAAAACGCTTGCATTGTCACTTATTAAGTTTTCAGATGTGATAGAAAGTGCATACAAAGATAATGCACCACATAGAATATGTCAGTACATATATGAAGTGTCTAATGAATTCAATGGCTTCTATCATAATACGAAGATACTTGCAGAAGAGAACGAAGAACAGAAAAAGGGTTATATAGCACTTATTACACTTACAAAAAATATTCTTGAAACATGCACAGACCTTCTTGGCATCAAGTGCCCAGACCGCATGTGATACCCCAGGGTCGAAAGTGTGGCCGCTGTTCGTGCTTGCACGAAAAAGCGGCAACATTTTCGACCCGCACAAACATGAGGAAGAAGCGA
>OGHO01001909.1_pt1 | contig 17979 bp, 20 predicted proteins | sample 1571421 | NCBI WGS metagenome assembly OGHO01 (sample SAMEA2581937, study PRJEB24529) | metagenome | biome: Human gut stool | place: China | collected 2011
GGTCAGGGGCTTGATTTTAGAGAATATTTCGGGCGGAAGGCTTTTGTAGTCTTCAGGAATCATGGGCACTTCCGATGCGTGTTTTCCGCTATCGCCTGTTGTGCTGCTGCTTTTGCAGGTGTAATTTACGGATTTTCCCATGCCGGAAGATGCCCGGTTCATACCGGAAGCCGCTCCGCCGTTGCTGAATGAAGAATCGGAGTAGGGGCGTTCTTCCCAGAAGTCCTTGAGCTTTCCGTTGAAGTCGCATCCGGCATAGAAACAATGATAGGCTCCTGTCGCTTTGGATATGGAAAGATGTTTCTTTCCGCATTTGGGGCACTCGGCTACGAAATTCTTTCCTGCGTTTTTACGATCGGGAAAGTCACTGAGATAATAAAAGGGTTTCAATAGATTTATGATTTATAATTTATGAAATTGAACTATCTGTCATTCTGAGCTTGTCGAAGAATCTACTCTCTATGTCCATTGGTTGCTTAGCACATTCCAAATGGCTTTTGCCGAGGGTCTGGGTTGCGCTTCTTCGGGTATGTTTACTGTCCCTTCATCGACATCGTCATAGAATCTCATTCCCGATTCCGGGTCTGTCCATTCAAACTCACTGAGGGGATGATTATTCCGTTGATTCGTGCGGTTCTCTTGAGCCGCCTGTTCCCGCTTCTGCCTGCCGCCCCGTGCCGCATCGTTCAGCAAATGCTGCCCATGCGCCGACTTCAGCAGATTGTTCAGCCAGCAGAGCCTTCCGGTATGGTTGGATTTCATGAACCGGGCTTGGGAGGCGAAGTAAGGAATCAGCAGTTCGTTGACCATATACACCAGATTTTCGCAGGCGTGTTTACGTGTCAGCCCTTCGTGCGTCTGGAACCAGTTAATCAGGGGAGTCAGTATCTGCGCTTTCTGCGCGGAGTCCTCGTTGATGAGATGGAAAAACTCTTTGGCGGTAGCCAAAGATTCCGGCGTAACGATATTTTTCTTATCAGAATTATCATCTAAAGGTGTATCGCCGGTAGGCGAAAGTTCTTCCGAAGAAGAACTCCCTTTAGTATATATATTATATATATTATCCACCGCAGAAGTTTGCGCAGGAGTCTGCGGTAAAATTTGCGGTAATCCGGGTTGGATATCAGTCTCATTTGTCAGTTTTTCGGATTCGTTGTCATGCCATAGCGGTGAATAAAAGGCAGTGATCTGTTTCCGGTCTTCATTCTGGATAAATCCAAAAGACTGGCAATTCTTCACGGCTTCTATGAGTGCCTGTGTGGTGGTGAATCTTAGTGAGAGTCTGATGTCGTAGAAGTTTTCCACCGGATAAACTTGCTCGCTGTTCATATAAGGAGTCAGTCCGAGGTAGAGGTTCAGAAGTTTTGGAATGGCTGAATCTGTAATCTTCCGGTTTTTCCACAGACCGATGGTCTTTTGGAGTTCCGTTATGGAGATGGTTGTTTTTAGTGCTTTCATCGCTTTTTGTTTTTGAAATATGGCCCGAAGTTAGAGAGAATTCAAAAATGCATCGTACCAACATGTTGGTACGATTGCCCCGATAATTATCGAATATTAACATTTAATTTATATAAAATCATGCTTGAATCAGCAGAAGACTCATGTGAACATGAGAGTTTAGGTGAATATATCAATCAGCTCCGTCTCCATTTGGGTGTGAGTATTAAGCAACTTTGCGCGGACTGCCATATCAGCCGCCGCACCTATTACGAGAGTTCGGGCTGGTAAAGATTTAAAACTGAGCTTTTATGTTCGCATATTCAATGCTTTCCATGAGTATGAAACGGAAGAGGAATTCGGAGAAATGTGGAGGGAGATTGCTTCGTTGCTGTTCTGAGTGTTTACTACCACAGCGGTATCTTCCTTGTTAACTTGTTACCTGAAGCCTTGTCAACCGCGAAACTTGAGTTATAAATAAGTGGGTATTGGTTAGGAAAAAACGGATAGATTTTGTTACTTTGCAGGTAAACAAAGGTGGAAAGAAAATAATGGATATGATGCAGCAGAGACAACTTTACCCGATAGGGATACAGACTTTCTCGGAAATCCGTGGAAAGGGCTATTTGTATATAGACAAGACGGAGTATGTTTATAGAATGACGCATTCTGATTCTAAGTATGTATTTTTGAGCCGCCCTCGTCGTTTCGGCAAGAGTTTGCTCGCCAGTACGCTGCACGCTTATTTTGAAGGTCGTAAGGATCTGTTTGAAGGTCTTGCCATTGAGAAGTTGGAGGCGGAGTGGACCCGGTATCCGGTGCTTCACTTTGATATGAGCATAGCGAAGCATGTGGATAAGGAACGACTGAACGGAATGTTGAACTATATGCTGTCCGGATATGAGCGGGAATATGATTGCCGTATAGCGGATCCTGACGCTAACGTCCGTCTGACAAATCTGATAAAATGTGTTTTTGCGCAAACCGGCAAGCAGGTTGTCGTCCTCATCGACGAATACGACGCCCCGCTTCTCGACGTTATCCACGAAGAAAAGAATCTTCCCGTGCTTCGGGATGTGATGCGCAATTTCTATAGCCCCCTGAAGGCTTGCGACCCTTATCTACGTTTTGTATTCCTCACCGGTATCACGAAGTTCTCCCAACTGAGCATCTTCAGCGAGTTGAATAATATCAAGAACATCAGCATGGATGTGTCATACGCAGCTATCTGCGGCATCAGTGAAGAAGAAATGCTGACTCAGATGGATAGTGATCTGGATTTGCTGGCTGCACGCATAGGTGTCTCTCGTGAGGGAATGATTGCGAAACTGAAAGATAACTATGACGGTTATCATTTCACCTGGCCTTCGCCCGATATTTACAATCCTTTCAGCCTGTTGAACGCTTTTGCCGACGGTAAGATGGATTCTTATTGGTTTGGTAGCGGCACGCCTACTTATCTGATAGAGATGCTGAACAAGTTCGGTGTGGTCCCGTCGAAGATAGGCGGCGTGGAAGCCGTGTCCGCAGAATTCGACGCTCCCACGGAGCGCATGGCCAGCATCACTCCGTTGCTTTATCAGAGCGGCTATATCACTATAAAAGATTGCGATAGCGAATTTGGCATTTACACGCTCGACATTCCTAATAAAGAAGTTCGCACCGGATTGATGCGTAACCTGATACCTTCGTAGTTTCTCTCCACCATTCCCTATTGCGACAATGCCGATTCGGAGGGTCACTACCAGCAAGTGTTCTATATCATCTTCAGCCTTCTGGGGTATTATATAGATGTAGAGGTGCATACTCCTCGAGGCCGTGTAGATATTGTTCTCCGCACTCGTACCACACTGTACGTCATAGAGCTGAAGCTTGATAAGACAGCGGATGCTGCTATGGACCAGATTAATCTGAAGAATTATGCCGAACGCTTTTCGCTGTGCGGTCTGCCGGTGGTGAAAGTAGGCATTAATTTCGATAGCGAGCGGAGGACGCTGGGGGATTGGAAGATAGAGTAATTCGAATCTATAAGCTCTATTATAAAAGTTAAATCAATAAATCTATTTTCTTTAGTAGAACATGTTACCGGCTGAAAATCAGTCGGAGTAGTCTTTGCACGCAGAAAATAGGACATCCGATAAAATGAACAAAGTAATTAATTTCCATGAACTTCACGATCCGGTTTGGTTCGAGAAGGTAGTTGTGTACCTGAAAAGCAGGTATACAATGGTCGGCTCCCGGGACTTGTATGAGTATTATTACAACCATACGCCTTTAAGGAATGCCTGTCTGATAACCGTGGACGACGGACACAGTACATCGTATGATGTGATTTATCCGGTTCTGAAAAAGCATAAAGTTCCCGCAATATTCTTTGTGTCGCCGGAAATAGCTAAACGGGAAGAGGCTGTTAACTTCTGGTTTCAGGAGATTGGAAACTGAAAATATTGTTGCATCCGAATTGGTGGAAATTTAATAAGGTGCTCAGCCTTACATTAGGTCTATGATTTTAAAGCGAATAATCACAGCATATTGGGCAATAGGAATATTGCTATATGTTTCCTTTACAGGCTGTATTAATGAAGAACCCTGATTTCTTATTGATGCATTCTATGTCTTTGGGTACATTTCTGGTGTTTGCCATATCGGTGACGGCATCCTACAAGAAAAGAAAGAGATTCTTTACCGGTCAGAACCTGTTTTTTACTGTTTTTGCTTGTTTAGTCATTGAAGCTACATTCTTTCAGATAGCTTCCTGGATGTTGGCTAAATATGATTACCACAGAGTGAGACATCAATTGCCGGCTATCGTAGTTTCCGGTTGGTTCATCTTGGTAGCAATGGTGTGTCTGGTATGGAACTTATGATATTAATATTTTCTGTTTGATATGACTATACGTGACGTTCAAGTAATCAACTTGCCTAAAATTTTGGACAGGCGGGGAAATCTTTCTATTATTGAGGAATTTAAAAATATTCCTTTCAAAATAGAACGTACCTATTGGATCTATGATGTGCCTGGCGGTGAACATCGGGGTGGACATGCTTATAAAGAGAACCAAGAGTTTATCGTAGCATTATCCGGAAGTTTTGATGTCATCTTGGATGACGGACATGAGAAAAAAACATTCTCACTGAATCGTTCCTACTATGGTCTTTATGTGCCCAAAGGTTTATGGAGGGAAATGAATAATTTTTCTACAAATTCATTGGCTTTGGTTTTAGCTTCTACATCTTATGATGCCAATGATTATATTTACGACTATCAAGATTTCTTGTCTTTTAATCAATGATACAGTCTCTTCAATCGCTACGTTTTGTATTTGCCATAATGATATTCCTGCATCATGCCAGTTTGTTTGAGGCCGGCGGTTCATGCGGTGTGTCATTTTTCATGATACTAAGCGGTTTCGTGATGTCCGTCGGTTATGAAACAAAAGTACAGACAGCTTCTTTCAGTTATAAGAACTTTATAGCAAAAAGGCTAATACGAGTTTATCCTTTACATCTTTTATGCTTATTAGGGTTTATCATATTTCACTTTTTTTTATTATCTGCGGGAGGATGGTTCAAGCTGTTACCCAATCTGTTACTGTTACAAAGCTGGATTCCGGAAAGAAGTTACTATTTTTCAGGGAATGCCGTATCCTGGTGTCTTTCCTGTATGCTGTTTTTCTATCTCTCTTTTCCTTTTCTGATAAAAGGGCTGAATAAATATTCTGCACGCACAATTTGCATCACCAGTATCTTGGTATTATTAGTATATTAAAGTTTCCCACCTCTTTTTAAGCAGTATTTGAAGTGAGGTGTTGTTCTTGAATCCTTTTAAAATCAATGACTAAACTTTTTCAGAGGTTGCATACATAAGTTTCATATTGATATTCCTTGGGAAATAATGGTTATACCGTGTTTCTTAGCAACTATTGCTATTAGTTATTTAGTATACATATATTACGAAAAGCCCTTCGCTTCCGTTTTAAAGAAGAAATTATGAAAAAGATCAGTGTCTATGACTGTTCAGTGATAGAACTTCCTAAAATTGAAAACCGTTCAGGAAACATAACTCCTATTCATGGAAACTTGAATGTTCCTTTTGAAATCAGGCGTGTGTTCTATTCGTATGACATTCCGGGCGGTGAGTCTCGTGGTGCCCATGCGCACAAAGAATGTCATCAATTCTTGATTGCCGCCAGTGGCAGTTATGAAGTAATGCTGGATGACGGAGTGAATAAACGCACAGTTTTGTTGAATCGGCCTTTTTATGGGCTACACATACCTCCGGGAATTTGGGCTGCCGAACAAGGTTTCTCGTCGGGGGCAATCTGCTTGGTGCTGACCTCCCAAAGTTATAATGCGGAAGATTACATACGTGACCATGACGAGTTCTTAACGTATGTTAATGGGGGGGTAAAATCTAAATTCATTCTCTCTCCTTTGGAAGAAAGGAGGGTGGCATGAAGAGACAAACCTCCGTTTATGACTGCACCATTATAGAATTGGACAAGCATTATAGCAACAGGAAAGGAAATATTTCTGTGATAGCGAATAGCAATACCGTTCCTTTCGACATCAAGCGCGTCTATTATCTGTATGATGTGCCCGGCGGTGAAAGCCGGGGCGGACATGCGCACAGAGAACTTGGCCAGTTGATTGTGGCTGCCAGCGGCAGCTTTACCGTAACCTTGGACGATGGTAACGTGAAGCGGACATTTGTGCTGAACCGTCCTTACCAAGGGCTTTATGTAGTGCCCGGCATCTGGCGGACATTGGATGACTTTTCTTCTGGGGCGGTGTGCTTAGTATTGGCTTCGCAGGGGTATGATGAAGGTGATTATATAAGAAATTACAATGAATTTATTAACTATAAAAGATAACAAATAGACTACAAATATGAATAAATTGCGTTGTCATTCAGTAAAAGAACCATGGCAAATAGAATTGATGAGGTGTATCTATAATGACAATTTGGATATGTTGAGCACCCATCCGCTGCCATATAAAACGTATGAAGAACAACAGAACTGGTGGCAAGAGAACAAAGAATGTTTAAGGGCATTCTTGTATGAGCCCATTGCAAAGCCTGGAAAATTTGTTGCTTTTTTAGTGTTGCGTATTAGAGAAGGCTTTTGCACTCCTATTATTGCTATTCAGAAAGAAGAATGGGGAAGTGGATACGGACAAGAGATAGTTCATGATTATATAAAAAAAGCAGACGGTCCGATTGCAGGAACACAACTCCAATGTAATAAAGCTATTTGTCATATCAATCAAAAGGTGGGATGGCGTATTTTAGGAGAATCAGGAGAGGGTGATAAGAAAATAGACTTGCTGTTTCATCCTGGCGTTAATCCTGCAAATCAGTGTACGGAAGAGGGGTTGGTTAATATACTTCGTTATCTGGAGATTGATCCTGAAACATTTGATTTTTCTGTTATACTAAAATAATAATAGCAATATGCGACAAATAATACGTAACGTAAAAATTATAGGAACGGGAGCTTATGTTCCTGAAAAGATATACACTAATAAGTATCTAGAAACAATCATTCCTACAAATGACGAGTGGATTCAAGCTAATTTGGGAATAAAGGAGCGTCATATTGCTTCCGAAAATGAGACAACAAGTGATCTAGCAGCAAAGGCCGGCTTGAATGCAATAAGGGATGCGGGCTTGAGTGTAGATAATATTGATCTTATTATCGTAGCAACAGCCACCCCCGATAGGAAAGCCCCTTCTACAGCTGCTATTGTGCAACATAAGATAAAGGCATTTAATGCCGCCGCTTTTGATATAGCAGCTGTGTGCAGTGGTTTTCTTTTTGCTATGTCTATTGGAACTCAATATATAGCAAGTGGCGTATATAATAATGTATTAGTCATTGGTGCAGATACTTTCAGTAGAATTGTTGATTGGACAAGACGTGATGCCGTTTTCTTTGGAGATGGTTCCGGCGCTGCTGTTCTAACTTCTGCTAATGTGATAGAAGGCTTTCTTGCATACAGACTTTACACAGACAGCAGCCATGACCATTTAGGCTTTACAGTTCCTGCCGGCGGTTCTGAAATTCCTATTGATGCCGGAGTGCTGGAACAAGGATTACAATTCTTTCAAATGGATGGAAAGGCGGTATTTAATTCTGCAACACAAGCTCTCCCACGTGCCATTTATCAAGTGTTGGAGGATACCGGATTGTCAATTGATGATATTAATTTGATGATACCTCATCAGCCAAGTATCAAAATTCTAAGAAAAACAGCTGAAATTATAGGATTGCCTTTTGAGAAGGTAATGACCAATATGGATAAATATGCCAATACCTCAAGTGGCACCATTCCTATCTTGTTAGATGAGGTAAATAAGTCAGGGAGCATTCATAAAGGCGACAATATATTATTTGCTGCAGTGGGTAGTGGGTGGACCTATGGTGCTTCTATCATAAAATGGGGTTGATGATACAAAAAAATGTTTTTATTACAGGAGGTGACAAGGGAATAGGAAAGGCTATTGCCTTACGCCTTGCAGCACAGTATTGCAACGTAATCATTACTTATAATCGTAATAAAAAAGGAGCTTGTGAACTATCTGAACGGTTCTCGAATCTCTCTTATTATCAGTGTAATTTAGAAGATAGAGCAAATATTGAAGAGGTATCTGAAAAGGTACTTGACAGATATGCTCAAATAGATATACTGGTTAATAATGCGGGATATGAAGATGACGCAACTTTTCTCAAGATGGAGCATGAACAATGGGAACGGGTTTTGAATATTAATCTCGGCTCAATTTTTTATTTCGCTCATGCTTTTTTACCTTCAATGGTCGCTGCCGGTTGGGGCCGAATTGTTAATTTCACCAGCATTGCTGGTTATACAGGAGCTTTTGGCAAGTCTAATTATGCAGCGGCAAAAGCGGGCATAGTTGGTTTTACCAAGTCACTTTCTTTAGAGTTTGGCAGTAAAGGGATTTGCACAAATGCAGTTGCTCCCGGTGCTATAGAAACTGATATGTTAATGCGTATTCCAGAAAGACATAGAGTAAAAATATTAGAAAATATTCCTTCTCATAAGTTTGGTAAAGTGGAGGATGTAGCTAATTTGGTCGAATTTCTCATTTCGGACAAAGCCTCATACATAAACGGGCAAACGATTCATATCAATGGAGGTTCATTTGGCATATGATACATTGGAGAATTGATGAAGGTATAGGGCTTATTTCTTTAGATTGTCCGCAGGGTAATATGCTTTGTATGGATGATTTGAAGAAAATAAACAGAATCTTATCAGAGGAGGCTTGTAATGTTGATGGATGGGTTATTGAAGGAAGAAATCGTTCATTCTGTACAGGATTACAAGTAAATTGCAATGCAGTCTCTGAGTCTTTTGAACTATTGGATAAAGTTTTGCTAAGTCTTTACTCCGTTAGTGAGCCTTTAACTGTCTCTCTCACAGGGCATGCCATCGGAGCTGGTCTCTTGATGCTATGTTGTGCTGATTATGTGGTTAGTTCTGATAATGAAAGAATGAAATTTGGATTACCAGAGTTGAAGTTAGGGTTAGGTGTAGATGAAATGATGGTTAGTCTACTTCATTCTTCAATACCTATTCCTGTGATGGAACAATTGATATACTCCGGTGAATATGTTTCCTATCACTCGCTAAATGAGTGGAATCTCATTGATTGTGTGAGTGAAGACTCCCAATTTGATGAATGTATAAAATGGATTCATCGCATAAATGAAAATAAGGATAGTTTTCGCTTTTGCAAGCAAACTATAAGAAAGCGGAAAATAATGGAAATGCGCCAATTGATTCAATTGGAGTGCTTTCATAAGTTGGCAGAGTTTGTACAAAAATGATTGAACTTTCAAGGTGTTTAAAATGATTAAATAGAATATCCAGATGATAGAGTTTTTAGATTTACAAAAGATAACCCAAAAGTATTCTGATGAGATACATGAGGCTGTCAATCGTGTTGTAGATAGCGGCTGGTATCTGCAAGGGAAAGAAAATGAGAAGTTTGAAGCGGATTACGCTCAATATATCGGCACAAAATATGCGGTAGGCTGCGCCAATGGTCTGGACGCGTTGATATGGATATTTCGCGCTTATGTGGAAATGGGGGTGATGCAACCGGGAGATGTGGTGGTTTGTCCAGCCAATACGTACATCGCCTCGATCCTTGCCATCAGCGAAAATGGCTTGAAACCTGTATTGGTGGAACCAAGTATTGAAACCTATCAGATTGATGACTCTAAAATAGAAGCGGTTATTTCCGAACGGACAAGGGCTATCCTGATTGTCCACCTTTACGGTCAGTGCGCTTACACGGACAAGATAGGCGAACTTTGCAAAAAGTACAGTCTGAAACTGATGGAAGATAATGCACAGGCTCATGGCTGCATGTTTAAAGGCCAGAAAACCGGTTCGCTGGGTGATGCAGCCGGACATAGCTTTTATCCCGGGAAGAACTTGGGTGCTTTTGGCGATGCGGGTGCAATAACCACTGATAATGGGGAACTGGCAAAGGTTGTTCGCGCTGTTGCGAATTATGGTTCTCAAAAGAAATATGTATTCAAGTATTGTGGTAGAAACAGTCGGTTGGATGAAATACAGGCGGCCGTACTGGATGTGAAACTGAAACACTTGGATGAGGATATCGCTATTCGTAAAGAAATTGCTAAGTATTATATCGACTATATCACGAATCCGGATATCATTACTCCAATAGTTAAAGACTGGAATGCGCACGTTTTTCACATATTCACTATCCGTTGCAAGAGACGTGACGAATTGCAAAAGTATCTGGCGGATAATGGTGTGCAGACTATTATTCATTATCCGATACCGCCTCATAAGCAGGAGTGCTATAAAGAATGGAACAATTTATCTTTTCCGATAACGGAACAGATACATGATGAAGAATTGAGTTTACCAATGAGTCCGGTAATGGCGAAAGAGGAAATAGTTACTATTGTCTGCTTGTTAAATCAATGGAAGTAATTATTGTTTGTTATCATTTTCTTCTTAATAAGTTTAAGAGCGCAATGATATTGCGTATTTTTTCTTATACTGCCCTGTCTACATTAGTACGTATGTTGACAGGACTTATCAGTGTGAAAGTCGTAGCTTCTATTATTGGCCCTTCAGGAGTTGCATTGTTGGGGCAACTACGTAATTTCTCATCTATTGCGATGACATTGTCCAGTGGAGGAATAAACAATGGGATTGTAAAGTATGTAGCAGAATATAAGGATTCGGAAGACAGACTAAAAATGTTTTTATCTACAGCTTTCAGAATAACGATCATCTGCTCTGTTACTGTAGGTTTACTGATGATTGTCTGTCATCGTTTTTTCAGTAACTACATTATGCTGTCATCCGAGTATGATTATGTTTTTATTATTTTCGGATGTACAATCCTGTTTTATGCATTAAATATGATGTTGGTTTCCGTTTTGAACGGATACAAAGAATTTAAGAAATATGTAGTAATCAATATTGCCGGTAGCATTACAGGATTGATATTTACTGTGGCTTTTGTTTATTTGATGGGCTTGAAAGGAGCTTTAATGAGTGCTGTAACTTACCAAAGCGTAATTCTTTTTGTCACTTGTTGGATGGTTCGTAAATGTCCGTGGCTGTCGTGGAGCTATTTTAAATATAAGTTTGATGCATTGGTTGCTAAAAAATATATCCGCTATACAATGATGACATTAGTAAGTGCAGCTACAGTTCCAGTTACTCAAATGCTTCTCCGTGGTTATGTCATCTCTCATTTATCTTCTATCGAAGCAGGGTGGTGGGAAGGAATGAATAGAATTTCTGCGATGTATCTAATGATAATTACGTCTTCTTTTGGAGTATATTATTTGCCGAGGTTATCGGAGCTGACGGATAGGCTTGAAATCAGCAAAGAAATCCGAAAAGCTTATAAGATAATAATACCTGTACTCTTGATTGGCATTATCACAATTTATTCATTGCGTTATTTTATTATTCGTATATTGTTCACCGCTGATTTTCTTCCGATGGAAAATTTATTTATTTGGCAGTTACTTGGAGATTTTTTTAAGATATGCAGTTGGTTACTTGCTTTCTTGATGGTAGCCAAGTCTATGATGAAATTATATGTAATAACTGAAATTATATTTTCTCTTACTTTTCTTTTATTAGGAATAATTTTTATTCATTCTTTTGGTATTGTTGGGACTGTTTATGCCTATCTTGTAAATTATATTATATATATGATGGGTATGTTTTTGTTGTTTAAAACGTTTCTCATAAAATAATAATATATGGCTATTTGTTTTTATTGGGCGGATAAAGGAGTTGGAGGTGTTCCGGTAGAGTATTCAATTCTTATTAATAATATATGTAGGGATGTAAAAGTTAAGTTATTTGCTAATAAAGATGGCTTTCTTTTAAATCACATAAAAGATAAATCACTTATTGATATCTATTTTATTGAAGATATAACAATAAAAGATTTATCCAACTTGATATACCCAGAGGATGTTCTTGTTATAACAACCTTTCATGAATTTATATATAGATGTGAAATTGATTGTAGAATATTATTTTGGAATGTGTTTCCTACAACTCTAATATCTATCAACAAATTATCGCTTTTTTTCAATAGAAGAGCATGTCAAAAGATGTTTGATGTGATGTTCGACAAATCAGGGATTGTATTCATGGATAGAACAGGTGTAGAAAATGCTAAAATTAACCAAATCAGTATAAGAAAAAAAATACCATATTTTCCAGTCATTGTAGAAGATATGCCATGCAAATATACACCGCCTATTTTGTTAGAGAAATTATTAAGGATTGTTTATGTTGGTCGTGCCATAAATTGGAAAGTTTTTCCAATGTTGAAGATAATAAAGGATATTGAGAAGACCGAATTTGTAAATAAGATACAAATAACTATTATCACGGATAACAAAATAAATTTTAAACATCTATTAGGTTATGATTCGGATTTGAAAATAATTTTTGTAGAAAATTTGACCAGAAGTGAATTAAATTCCTATTTATTGCACAATTGTGATTTGTATATAGGTATGGGAACCAGTTGTTTGGATGCTGCTAAAATGGGAATTCCATCTGTGCTAGCTGATTATTCTTATTCTCCATTTCCTGACAATTATAGGTATACTTGGCTGTATAATACGAATGGTTATTGCTTAGCGGATTTGGCTGAAAAAAAACAGATTTCGCCATATGATTTCTATTTGCGGGATTTATTAGACGATATATTTATAAAAGGAATTAGTTTATCGACATATTCAGAGAAATCATATTTATACGTAAAATCCAAACATTCAATTGAAAATGTTAGAACTTTGTTTATTGATTATTGTCAAAATACTCATTTAAAAACTTCTGATCTTCGAGATAACACTCCATTAAGGAGAAAAGAATGGTGGCTAATTTTAAAAGGCTTACAAAAAATGTTTAGTAAGTAACTTCTTCAATTAATTTATAATAATTATGTTCATAGCATCCATTCTTTTTTATTTTGCGTATTTTTGTTGTTATATCAAGGGAATCTTTTCGTATAAGAATAAGTTTGTCTATAAAATACCCGTATATATTATGGTATATGAGATATGGACTGTAATCGCCGGATATTATCATATAGACACGGGTATAAATGGGATGTTTTCGGTTATGATGATGATATATGTAGTATATTATTTTATTAATAATAGTCATAAAATCCGAAAATTCAATCATTTCATTTTGTTTTTGATAGTCGTATTCCTATCATATTTATTTTTTAGAGTGGACTTTATATATGACATTGAGTCTATGATTACAAGATATTTATCTTATTTCAATCTTTTTGCTTTTATGATAATATCTTTCTGCGAGACAACTAACCGAGTAGATGTAATATTACTTGTGAAAAATCTTTTAATAATGCTTTGCTTATATGCTTTGGCAACTATTATTTTTTCTATATTCAGAATAGGAGAAAGTATGTATGGAATCAATATCGTATATGGATTGGCGCACATGCAGCCTAATTCTGTTGCAGTGATTACCGCAGGGCTATTATGTATATTTACTATCATGAGAAAAAGATACTTGCATGTTAATCGAAAGTATTTTTACTTGTTTATTCTTATAGTTCTATTTTTGTGCATTACTTTCAGAAGAACATATCCTATGCTAATGATTACAGTCGCTATACCATTTTTTGTTTTTCAGTTCAAATTTAAATATATATTAATAATGTCATTATGCATTGTTTTTGGAGTTGCTTTCTATTCATTTGTTGGGATAAAAAGAGATCGTTTCATGGAAATGGATACAAATAAAGAAGGACGTTTTGTTGAGTATAAGCTGGTAAATGAACTTCTTAAAAAGAGTAATTTTGAGTATTACTTCGGTAATGGTATGATGTTTGTTACACGAGGTAAATATAAAATGGATAATCGGGAAAATAGACCTTTACATACCGGTCATGCAGAAATGTTGTTAGGAGCTGGCATTGTAGGCTTATTTTTATTTTGGTTGCCGTTTACACTTTACTTCTTTTCTTTTTTAAAACATGGTTTTCTAAATAAAAGGAAAAACTATTTGTCCCTTTTAATATCATTCCCAATCATATATATAGTATTATCTTTTAGTGGTGGCATAAGGGCTCCTTCTTCTATTATGATCATGATTTTTTATACTGTTATTAATAAATATTTGATTTATGTTCGAAAACCGAATTATCGTATTATCTCCAGTTCATAATGAAGGTGCAACACTGGAACTAACTTTGGAGGCTGTAATAAAACAAACAGTTCTTCCTATTGCTTGGGTATTTGTAAATGATCATTCAACAGATAACACTGTTGATATTATTAAGAAATGGAGAAAAAAATATAATTGGATTGTACTAATAGAGTCTCCTAATGAATTGACCGAAAACTATGGACCTAAAATAGTATCAGTTCGTAGGCATGGATACGAGTATATTCAAAATAATAATATTGAGTATGACTTTCTTGCCCATTTAGATGCAGATATAGTGCTACCTCCTAACTACTTTGAAAAAATAGTGGAGGCATTTAATCAAGATGACCGATTAGGAATATGTGGTGGTGTTTTACGAAATGCGATGACCAATAAATTGGAAATGTCAAAGAAATGGTGGGTGCGGGATGGATTACGAGTATATCGTAAAGCTTGCACAGATCAGATTGGATATCAAAAAGTGATGTGGGCGCATGATAGTAGTGACTTGTTATATGCCCTCTACAAAGGCTGGAACGTGTTAAATATAGATGTTATAGCTTTACATTTACGTCCAACTGGTAACAAGATGAAATTGAAATATTGTTTTGAGATAGGCTATGACATTAGACGTTTGGGCTATAATTTTATTTGTGCTATGTGTAAATCATATAAGTATATAAAAAAGCGTCCTTACCTCATTGGCTGCTTTTATTTTATTGGAGGATATTTGTATTCGTCATTATCTCGCTCAAGTTTCTGCTATGAAAAGGAGTTTAGACAATTCTTAAATAGATTTTATTTGCAAAATCTTTAATAATGAAGAATACTATCCCCAATAAATAGTTCTGAGATTGATCGATGATATATCAAAAATATGTGTTCACCGCAAACTCAAACTGTTCCATAAATATCTTTTTAAAAGCAGATATGTTGTTTTGCTCGTAAAAGATGAGCATTGCCTTTTTGTAGTCTATGGAATCGACTGTTCTGAATGAAATGGGGCAGTATGAATTTGCAATTAAAAGAGCATTGCTTACGATGCGCGCTGTCCTTTTATTCCCATCTGTAAACGGTTGTATATAGGATAGTAGAACTAATGCTAATAAGGCTTTTTCAAAAACACAGGACTTAGCATTTATCAGATTGCAGGAATCTTGCATTGCTTCTTGGATTTGAAACTCATTATCGAGTGGGTAGTAATTGGTACCGGTGATGCCGACACGATGGGAACGGATATTCCGATTTACATTCAGACCCTCGGTAAGGATGGAATGAACATCCTCAATATGTGTTATAGTTAAAGTTTCCAGATAATCCGGTTCTTGAAGTATAAATTTCAAGGCTTCTTTATGATTGAGTAGCCGACTATTTCACTTTGTAGGCTCATAATTATAACTTTATTGATTCGGCTCAAAGATATAAATAAAATGGATGTATACGGCTCAAAGTGAGCCGAAAAAGGTATTATTATAGAGCTTTTTGAGCCGAATCGCTAAAATAATAAAGAAAATAGATGATAACTGTAGGTGAAGAAATAGATGTGATTGCTTGGAGAGAGTTGATGAGTACTTCATCAACCGCTAACTTTTTTCAGTCAAAAGAATGTTTCGATTTCTATTCAAGCCTTTCTTTTTTTGAAGCATTTGCATTGGGAGTTACTGAAGACGGGGCACTGAAAGGTGTAATTGTAGGGTATATACAAAAAGAGGGGGGAAGATTGAAACGATTCTTTTCCAAGAGGGCAATTATAACAGGAGGGGCTCTACTGGCCGATGATATAAGTGAGGATGCATTGTTTCAATTATTAATATATTGTAGAAAACGACTAAGCAGGAAAGCCATTTACATAGAGTTCCGTAATTTTAATGATTATGGTATTCATAAGAAGGTGTTTCTAAAAAGTGGTTTTAGTTATGTTCCGCATTTAAATTTTCACGTTGATTGCTCTTCTGAGGATGTTGTGAATCGGAATATAGGTAAGAGTAGGAAGAGGGACATTAAGACGTCTTTAAGGGATGGAGCTTCATATTTGGTTAATCCTACTCTAAATCAAATACATGACTATTATGATATTTTGAATGAACTATATACCACAAAAATCAAAACGCCTTTACTCCCATTTGCTCTTTTTGAAAGATTGTACGGTGAACTCTTTGCCAGATTTCTTCTAATTGAGTTGAATAATAAAGTTATTGGAGGAACAGTTTGCGTGGTTTGGAATGATAGAGTTATGTATGAATGGTTTGCGTGTGGATTAGATAACAAATATAAAAATATATATCCATCTACTTTGGCAACATATTCAGGAATAAAATACGCATTTGAAAATGGAATATCTCGCTTTGATATGATGGGGGCAGGGAAGCCTGAAGAAGGATATGGAGTACGTGACTTTAAAGCAAAGTTCGGAGGAAAGCTGGTAGAGCATGGACGGTTCCTATGTGTATTGAATCCTGTGCTGTATAATATTGGGAAAATAGGAATTAAAATAGTAAAGATAATAAAATGAGAATACTGATAGACATAGGGCATCCGGCGCATGTGCATCTGTTTAAGAACTTTGCCCATGAAATGGAGAAAAGAGGACACGAATTGTTGTTTACTTGTCGGGATAAAGAATTTGAAATTGCCCTCTTGGAGTATAATAAATTGAAATATGTTTCTTTTGGAAAAAAATACAAATCAATTGTAGGGAAAATATGGGGAATGTTTAAATTTGATTATTTAGAATGGAGAACATGCCTACGATTTAAACCGGATATATTGCTGAGTCATGGTTCCATTTGTGCTGCTCATGCGGCTTGGCTGATAGGAAAACCTCATATTGCATTTGAGGATACTTTTAATTTTGAACAAGTAAGGTTATACAAACCTTTTACAGATACAATTCTTACTTCTGATTATGACAATCCATTAAAAAATGAACGAAATGTAATACAGTATGCTGGTTACCATGAATTGGCTTATCTTCACCCTAATCGTTTTACTCCCAATAAATCGATTCTAAAAGAGTTAGGAGTTGATGGAAATGAGAAATATGTGATTATACGTTTTGTCTCGTGGAATGCATCTCATGATATTGGACATAGAGGAATTTCATTTGACAATAAGTTGAAAGCAATAATGGAGTTAAAAAAACATGCAAAGGTGTTTGTCTCTTCTGAAGGAGAATTACCTGAAAGATTAAAAATACATCAAATTGAAATAGCTCCTCATAGGATGCATGATGCGATGGCGTTTGCCAGTCTCTTGTTGGGTGAAAGTAGTACAATGTCGGAAAAGGCTGCTATAATGGGAATTCCTTCTGTTTATTTGCATACTGGTACGATTGCATATACTAAGGAACTTGAAGAGAAATACCAATTAATATACAATTATTCTGAATCTTTAGAAGATCAAGAAAGAGCTATAAAAAAAGGTATTGAATTACTTCAAATGGATAAACAGGGATTGCATGATAACTGGTTGAGAAAAAGAAATAAATTATTAGACGAAAAAATAGATGTGACCGCTTTTTTGGTTTGGTTTATAGAACATTATCCGGAAAGTAAAAGCATAATGAAAAACAATCCGGATTATCAATTAAATTTTAAATAATGGATTTCACTCTCAAAACCTACCATTCCTTACTTTGCGCTCTGCAAAAGGCAGATTACCGTTTCTATACTTTTGAGGAGTATTGCGAAAGGAAAGAAGATTTGTCCGATTCCAAATTTGTCATTCTGCGCCACGATGTGGACGAAATAGCGTCTAATGCGCTTAAGATAGCACTCTTGGAGCATGAGTTGGGAATCCGGGCTACAT
>OGHO01001933.1_pt1 | contig 17853 bp, 14 predicted proteins | sample 1571421 | NCBI WGS metagenome assembly OGHO01 (sample SAMEA2581937, study PRJEB24529) | metagenome | biome: Human gut stool | place: China | collected 2011
CCTAGACTCCTTCAACCAGTCGAAGCGTATGCTCTACGACCGCTGGAAAAAGCCGGGCGACATTACCGACATTCCGCGCCACGGCGTCACGCCGCAGTTCGACACGCATCTCTTGGAGGATGCTTCGTTCCTGCGTCTGAAGAATCTCATGCTCAGCTATTCACTGCCGAAGAAGCTACTCGCCAAATCGAAATTCTTCTCTACAGCCCGTATTTATGCCCAAGCGCAGAATCTCTTTACGGCAACAGGTTTTTCGGGACTAGATCCCGAATCGACATCCAACGTTTACAAGGCGCAGTATCCGATGTCGAAACAGTACACGTTCGGTCTTGAACTCACCTTCTAAAAACTTTCAATCACGATGATACGTAAGATTCAACTTTTCCTTTTGCTGTGCGTCACGGCGCTGGGTGCCCCCTCGTGTCTGGAAAAATATCCGGACAACGCCATCCCGACGGACGAAAGCCTTCAGACGGTCGAGGATATCAACCAGGCGGTGCTCGGAATCTATGCCGGATTCAAAAGCAGTGCCCTGTACAGCGGCTACCTGACGCTATGCCCCGACATCCAGGCCGATCTGGTCTATGCCGTCGAGGGGTATTCGAACACCTACGGCGACATCTGGCGCTGGGAAATTCTGGCAGACAACAAGCAGGTCGAAGCGGTCTATTCCTCGCTTTATACGATTATCGGCCGCTGCAATTTCGTGCTGGACAACGCCGACCGGGTGCGTGCGGCCACGACCGACGACACGATGCTCGATGCGCTGGACGACCTGCTGGGCGAGACCTATTTCGCCCGTGCGCTGGCCTACTCCGAACTGATAAAGGTTTTCTGCAAGGCTTACGACCCCGACACGGCGTCCGATACGCTCGGCGTCGTACTTTCGGAGAGCTACCACCAGCCGGCCGTTACGCGCCGTGCTTCGCTCGAAGCATCGTATAACTTCATCTTGGACGATTTGAAGAATGCCGCGGACCTGCTCACGCAGGAGGCCCAACCGAACGGAGCGATATCGGCCTATTTCACAACATCAGCCGTCAATGCACTCTATGCCCGTATCTACCTTTACATGCAGAATTGGGAAAAGGCCGTCGAGTACGCCACCGAAACGATCGAAGATCCGGCGCTGGAACTGGCCAGTGTGAATCTGAGAGCCGCCGGTTCGCAAAGTCTTTACCAATACATGTGGACCAACGATATTTCGAGCGAGGTGATCTGGCGCGTAAAATTCTCGCCGACCTCTTTCGGCGGAGAGCTGGGTCGCGTGTTCCTCAATTACGACTACACCTCGTTCATGCCGGATTATGTACCTGCGTCGTGGGCCATCAGTCTCTACGAAGCGAACGACCGCCGTTACGGCACCTTCTTCTCGACGCAGACCACGGGCTATGCACATCAACTGACATGGCCTCTCCTGTTCAAATATCTGGGTAACGAACAATTCATTCTCAACAGGATTCTGCATGTGAACATGCCCAAAGTGCTGCGCCTTTCGGAACAGTACCTGATCCGTGCCGAAGCCTATTGTCGTCTGGAAGAGTATGGCAAGGCGTCGAAGGATATTTCGGCGCTGCGCACCAAACGCTATTCGCAATACGGTTCAGCGAGTCTGACCAAGGAGAACTGGCTGCGCACGATCAGCGACGAACGCGTGCGCGAACTCTACATGGAGGGCTTCCGCCTGAACGACCTCAAACGCTGGGGCGAGGAGTACGCCGCCATCAACGACGGATACAGCTTCGTCCGCAAACCGCAGCTACACAGCGTGGGAGCCGGCAGCAGTCTGAAAATCAAAGCCGACAATCCGTTGTTCGTGTGGCCCATTCCGCAACATGAGCTCAACGTTCCGGGATCGGAGATCGAGCCGAACGACAGTAACCGATAACCCACAATCCGAAAAACATGAAACATTCAATCATCAAAATAATACTCCTGCTGGCAGGCACAGGGCTGTTCGTCGGCTGCAACGAGACTCGCACGCTCTACGACGGTCCGGCCAGCGTACTGTTCGCCGACACGCTCTCTGTGTGCCCTGTCACGGCAGACGGGCGGGCGTTCCAACTTTCCGTCGCATCGCTTGCATCGTGCGATTACGACCGTACTTACCATGTGGAAAGCATCGGCAGCGAGAGCAACGCCGTCGAAGGGTTCCACTACACGCTAAACAGCCATACGGTAACTATCCCGGCCGGGAAAACCGCGGCACAGATTGATGTCCAGCCGATTTACGAACACATCGGAGATGCCGATTCGCTGGGTTTCCGGCTCCGGCTCCACTCTCCGCGCAACGATGCATGGAGCGAGCAGGGCAGTACGACCAAGGTGCGCCTGCAGAAAGTCTGCCCGTTCGAACCGCATGATTTGGTGGGCTACTGCCGCGTTTATTCGCCTTTTTTAAACAAGTTCACCGGTAAACTCACGCGCGACATCACTTGCCGCCTGGATGATCAAGAGCCGGACATGCTCGTTTTCGAAGATTTTTATGACGACGGTTTCGACCTGCGTATCCGCGTAGACAACTCCGACCCGCTCAATCCGCGGCTTGAGCTTCCCGAAGACCAATGCATCGCTGACATCCGCCATTTCATGCAGAAGCCTCACGGCGACAACATGATGATGGCTACCGACGTGCCGGGCACCGTCTCGACGATCGACTTCTGCAAACGCATGGGTACGCTTTACCTCTACTACTATGTCAAAGACATCGGTTATGTCGGCGCCTTCGAAAACCTCATCCGCTGGTTCGACGAAGGTGAAATGTAAAGGTAGGCACACTAAAAACAGATGAAATATGAAAATCGATAAAATTCTCAAATCAGGCCTGCTGTTCTGCCTTGCGACTTTCGCAGCCTGCTCGTCAGACAACGATACTCAGTCGCAGCCGACCCCGATGTTTCCAGAAAAGCAGACGCTTTCGATTCCTGCAGGCGAGACCCTGCAGGTGAGTTTCGATGCTCAGCAGGAGTGGCGTATGACATCGGACAAGACGTGGGTACGCTTCCTCGACGACGACTCCGCCGAAGAAATACCCGTTGCCTCCGGTGCGGCCGGAACCAATACGATAACGTTGCTTATGAAAACCGACGGACAGCGTTTCGACGCGGAAATCGCCCGGCTCGACATGACAATGGCTAACGTCTCGCAGACGGTCTTCGAAGTGACCCGTCCGGCCAAGGAGCGTGCGATTCGGTTGATGGTCAGTCCCAAGAACGGAGAACCGTTTGTGGCGGTAGAGCAGCTCGAATTACTCTACGGTCAAAATTGCTACGCCGGTTTCGAGGCCAATTTCGACTGGAAAGTCGTCGCTACTCCCGACTGGATGGCTCCGATGACCCATATCACGGGCAAAGCGGATGCCGTTCCGGTTTATGGAGAAACCGACTACATCACGACGAATAAGGCGATTGCCGATGCAGACCTTCCTTTCTCGCAGCAGGGCGAGATCGTCGTGAAACCGCACAAGGGCGAGGGACCCGAATTTCATTTCCCCGTAAGTTATCCGGGTATGGACGATAAGGCTCAAACGCTCGCACCGGCCACATTCGGTAATACGCTCTATTTCAGCCACGACGGGTTTTACGGCACGAAAAACCCCAACAGCGGAATTGAATTCACCGAAGAAAAACAGACGACCCTCAGCGTATTGACGCGGGAACTTCGGCGGCGGATTGCGGTCGTTCGGTACAACCTTGACACGAAGAGCGCCAGTGAAGTCGCACCCGAAGAGTGCTGGCTCGCTTATCGCGAGACGGAAGGCTCCGCCGAGGTCGTTCTTTCGGCCGAGCCGTTCGAAGAGTGGGCCGACCGAACGCTTTACATCTATTTCCTGCCTCCCTACTATCTGGAGAACGATTACGATTTCAGCAAGGATTTCCGCGTATCGGGGCAAAACGTCACTTTCACCGGAACGACCTACGGGCGTACCGTTATCCAGACGGGCAAACCGCGGACCGAGGGATTCGAGATTACAGCATATAATTCTTCATGGGACTTAGTAACGCTATCGGCTCCTGTAAAGGTGACGGATCGTCCGGAGCTTATTGAAAAATATGGTACGGACAACATTTATGCGCGTGCGTTTACCAAAGACGAGTGGGGCGGGACGCCGCAGGCCTTCACGGTGACGGTATTCGGCATCGATGGCACTCCCGTGTCCAATCCGGCGCAGAAAGCCGAGCAGGAGAAGTGGTTTGCGGATTTCGCTTCCAAGCCGAACCAGTTCACAATCGGCAAACGCGTGGATTTCGACAAACTACCCGACGGCGAGTATCCAATCGAGGTATTCAAAGACGACAAAATTTACGGTGTACTGATTATCAGCAAAGCCGAGTGACGAAGACATCCGTGGATGGAGGGATGGCGGCCGACCGCTTCCCTCGTCGTACGGAAAGTAAAAACGAATTCAGAACAATAATATGAAATACACGAAATCGATCATCCGATGGATGTTTTCGCTGGCAGTCGTACTGCTGGCCTGTGCCTGCACGGACGACGACACCACGACAGACAGGAACGGCGAGTATGGCTACGCCCAGTTTCAGTTGTTGCGCCAGCAAACCCGTTCGGGGCAGCTGGAGTATCTGCGTGATGCCGCCAAGATCCGTGTGAACCTCCTCGCCTCCGACGGTGAACATCTCTCGCAGACACTCAACCTGACCACCTACGACGCAGTTGCGGCCGAGTACGGTTTGCAGAGCGACAAGTGGATGTTGCTGCCCGACACTTACGCCGTTACCGGCTATGAACTTTTCGACGGTGTGGACGAACTGCTTGTTACGGTCGACTATCCCGAGGCACAACGCCCTGCCGTGCAGGTCGTGGCCGACGGGCTGGCGCTGCGGGAGCTTTTCGTCGATGTCGTGCCCCGGGGACAAGTGAAGTTCCGGCTCGTAAAACGCAATGCTGAACCCGATACGCGGGCGGGCGGTGTGGACACCTATCCGTTCTATCAGATTAAATGGGCCGACATCACGGTCCGCAATCTGGACGACAACAAGGAAACCACCTTCGAGAAACTGCCTATGACCTACCGTACCATCTACGAGGACAACGAGGAGGACAAAGACGATGACAGCGAAGACGATTATTACTATACGGGGATTTGCACCTGCGATTCGTTGTTGACTCTGCCCGCAGGAACCTACCGTGTGGTGGCGTTCAAGACCTTCTTCGACACCTCTGCAAGCAATAAACTGGCGGAATATTGCAACGAAGTGGAGGAAAATGAATTCCAAATCGTCAGCTACGGCACCACCGAGGCCGAGGTCCCCATTGCACTGAACGAGGCCTCCGAATACCTAAAGGATGCTTATGCTCTCTATGAAATCTGGAAGGCGCTAGACGGTCCCAACTGGTACTACCGGGGAGGGAGCAATCCCGAGGGGGCGAACTGGCGTTTCGACCATTGCGACCTCGACTTATGGCTGGCGCAGCCGGGTGTTTCGGTACTTGCGAACGGTCGCGTGGCGGTAATCGACCTCACAGGTTTCGGTGCCAAGGGCGATATGCCGGCGGCGCTGGGGCAGCTTACCGAACTGCGTAGGCTCTCGCTGGGTACGCATACGTTCAACACCTCCGACGGCGCCTGCTCTGCGCAACGCACTGCTGCTGTAGGACAGAAAAATATTGTGACTGCAGAAGAGGCTGAACGCATGAGCAAAGAACTCTTCGATTCATTCAACGATGTCTATGGCGACAACCGCCATCCGCTCGAAAGTCTTTCCGAGCCTTTGCAGCGCTCATTTACCGAACTGGGACTCCCCTCCGTGGCAGAGCGTCCGAGCCGCCTGAAGCCATTCAGCAAGAGCGAAAAGAACCCGATTCTGCCACCTGCGGATCTCGGTAAGACGGGGTATGCTACCCAGGTTTACTCGCTGCCCAAGGAAATCGGCAACCTGAAGAAGATGACGGGATTTTTCTACGCCTTCGGGCCGCTGAAAGAATTGCCTGCCGAGATGGCCGGGTGCGAGAGCCTTACCGATATGCAGCTTATCAACTGTCCCAACCTTACGGAGTTTCCCGAGGTCATCGCGCACCTCCCCAAACTTTCGGGTCTTCATTTCGCAGGCCATTCGGGCCTCACCGCCGAGAAGATGCGTGAGGGACTGCGGTTGCTGAACACCGAGGGCGGCAAGACTGAAAAGGGCTATTCTCCGCTTCAGATTCTCCAGATTCCGGGGCAGAAGTGCGATTATTTGCCCGACATGACGAACATGACCCATTTGGGCATGCTCGACATCCACGGCTGCGGCATGAAATATATCGAAAAAGCCTTCGGAAAGGAGCACTACTTTGCAAAATTCTGGGGACAGGACAATGAGTTCAGCTCGTTGCCCAAAGATGAGAACGGCTATTTCATGGCTTTGCACAGCGATCTCGAGGAATTCAATATGTCGAACAACAAATTCACCGAACTTCCGAATATTTTTCTCGGTAATTCACTGTTCATGCTGGGTACTATCGACTTTTCATTCAACCAAATTCGTGCGTTGGAAGGCGGTGAGGCCGGATGGAAAGGCATCAATACCGAAATTCTGAACCTCGCCTACAACCAATTCACGGAGTTCCCTCGTCTGTTCACGGCAGGCGACAATTGCTCGCAGATTTCGTATATCATTTTGCAGGGCAATCGTATCGAGACGATTGCCGACGATGCTTTCGAAGGCCGCTGCTCGCACTGGCTCACTACGCTCGACCTTTCGCTGAACCATCTGACGGAGGTTCCCGTATCCCTGAACGGCAAGAATCTACCCTATTTCACAGGTATCGACTTGAGCTATAACCATTTCGAATCATTCGTGTACCAACCGCTCAACATTTCGGGACTCGCTATCTATGCGTTCAACGGCCAGCACGACGAGAAGGGTAATCGTTGTATGCGCGAGTGGCCTGCGAACATCCGTATGCACACGGGGCTGCGCACGCTCTATCTCCAGGGGAACGATATCCGTCTGGTGCCCGACAAGCAGATCTCACATATCATCTACCTGCTGGACATCCGCGACAATCCGAACATCACTATCGACGTATCGTCGGTTTGCACCTTCATCAATGCCGGTATGTATGTCTTGTTGTATGACCCCGATCAGGACATTCGCGGATGCGACATTCTGGATCTCAATTAACCGAACAGCAAAAAGAAAACGAATATGAAACAGTTAACGAAAATACCGCTTCTCGCTCTTGCCATTTTGCTGAGCTTTTCAGCCTGCTCGAATGACGATACAGCGGAAAATACACCGAATTTCGGACTGGATGTCTCTGATATCGAACAAACCGTCGGGCCCGACGGCGGTGACCGTACGCTGCGTATTGCCTCGACCGGTCGCTGGTCGGTTCACACGGACGCCGCCTGGGTGCGGATCGCTCCGTCGAGCGGTCGGGGTCCCGCCGAATGCAGCGTGCGGATCGACTCGGCTGTGATGGCCGACCGGATGCGCACGGCGCTCGTGCAGGTCGTCTCCGAGGATCAGACTCTTCCGCTCGATTTTCATGTCAGCCAGGAGGGCTATGAGCGTTTCATCGAGGTGCTGGACGAAGATATCTCACTGCCTAATTACGGCGAATACGGCAAACGTACGCTCGATGTTCGGGTGAAAACCAATGTGCCTTTCGCAGTGAAGATTCCCGCGGAGAAGCGCTGGGTTTTCCACGAGGCGCAGGAAATAGGCGATGTACTCAACCGGGGTGCCCGTCCGCGGGTTATCACGCTCCATTTTACATGGGACAACAACTCCCGTCCCGAAGAGCGTGAAATCGAAGTGGAACTGACCCCCGAATCGGAAGAAACGCCGCTCGAACCGCAGAAACTGCATATCCGCCAGGAAGCAGCCGAGAAGATCGTTCCGGGTGTGAAAGGCGACTCGTTAACCGTTGTTGCACTTTACCGCAGCATGAACAGCGACGTGCATCCCGACTTTACCGAGAAGATGGCGAACTGGCCGGGTGTAACCCTTTGGGAGGCGACCGACAAAGAGGTTGAAGAGCATCCCGACTGGCTGGGCCGCATCCGGAAATTCCAGATCAAATTTCTGTACCACCAGGAAGATATTCCCTTCGAAATACAATACCTCACGGCCGCCGAGGAGATCAGCATCTATTCGAATGCGAACAAATCGCTGAAAAGCCTCTCCACGGGACCCTATATCTGTATGTTGGAAAATCTCAAGTCGCTGCAGATTTTCTCATTCGGACTGACCGAACTGCACGAGGATTTCAAGAAGCTCCGAAATCTGGAAAACCTCGACCTTTCGGGCAATAACTTCAACGATATTCCCGCTGTACTCACTCCGGAGAATTTCCCTGAGCTGAAATACCTCAATTTGCTCAATAACCGTCGCCCCTCTGCGCTTGGCAATATGCAAGATACCGCTATAGATCCGGAGACTTGGGGCGGCTTCAACAAGGCCACTGCAATGCGGCTGACTAACCTGCTGAAATGGGAGAAACTCGAATACCTGAATCTGAGTAACAACTACATGCAGGGAACCATTCCGGCCTGCACCTACGGATTCCCGAAATGGCAGGCGGGCGATCTGTACCGCTTCAAGTGGGACTCGAAGAAAATCGATCCCGAAACGGGCAAGAAGGGCGTCTGGGAAATGCACGAGATTCCGGCGCAGCTGGTCGGCAAACCCAAGGTATTGCCTAATGCCACGCGATTCTCGGTCAATATCAACTATTTCAACGGCAACCTTCCCGACTGGATTCTCTACCATCCGATGCTGATGTGGTGGGATGCTTCCGTATTGATTTTCAGACAGGAACCATGGGCTGACAATCGGGGGATAAAAGCCGGATTCGGCAACGTGCCGGAAACTCCCGACTATTACTACGAGTGGTATCCCGAACAAATTCCCGAAGAGATAGAATAACGCAAAAAAACGATAACACATGAAAACGGAAAATAGATATTACGTCCTGATGCTGGCGCTTTGTATGGGATTCGCCGCTTGCACCACGGACACTTTGACGGACGAAATTCCTGCTCCGGAGCCTCCTGCCACCGTCGTCAACGACTCCCGCGACGCCATTCCGGGGCAGCTGCTGGTGAAATTCCGCCCCGAAGTCAGCCGGATGCTCGACAAGGCGCAGGCGACGCGCTCCACAGGTACGTCGGGCTGCATTACCCGTTCGGGAATGCCCACGGTCGACGAGGTGCTCGACATTATCGGAACCTACGAACTGGAGCGTGTTTTCCCCGAAGACCGCCGCAACGAAGAGCGTTCACGGCAGGCGGGACTGCACCTCTGGTACATGGTGCGTTTCGACGAGGCGACAGATCTCGAGCGTGCGGCCTCCGATTTGGCGAAGCTCGGCGAAATCGCGAAAATCGAATTCGACCGCGAACTCCGGCGCAATTATGTGGGCAAGGCGATGCCGGTTACGGTTCGTTCCGAGGCCGCAACTACCGGCGGACAACCTTTTAACGACCCCCAGTTGCCGAAACAATGGCACTACATCAACGACGGTTCGCTCCGGGATTCGGAAGCCGGTGCAGACGTGGGCTGTCTTGAAGCATGGAAAAAATGTACGGGCGACCCGTCGGTCATCGTGGCCGTAATGGACGAAGGTGTAGACTGGTCGCATCCTGATCTGCGGTCGAATATGTGGGTCAACGAGAACGAGGTCTACGGTTCGAACGAGGATAACGATGGAAACGGCTATGCCGGAGACTATTTCGGCTACAATTTCAGCCGCAATTCGGGGCGCATAACCGTAGACAATAACGGTGATACAGGACACGGTACGCACGTGGCCGGTACGATTGGCGCGGTCAACGGTAACGGAGAGGCAGTCTGCGGCATAGCCGGAGGCGACGGAACGCCCGACAGCGGCGTGAAGATTATGTCGATCCAAATCTATTCGGGGTCTTACGGCTGCACCGTTCCCAATCAGGCGCGGGGTATCAAGTATGCCGCCGATAACGGGGCTGTCATCCTGCAGTGCAGTTGGGGCTATATGTCCGGTTATGCGGACCCCTTGGTTTATACGCGCGGCCCGAAAATCGACGAGGAGTACACGGCTGCCGTTCCTTTGCTGGTAGAGGCGCTGGATTATTTCATCCACAACGCAGGCTCGCCCAATGGTGTGATCGACGGCGGTCTGGCCATTTTCGCGTCAGGCAATGAAGGGGCTCCGGGAGCCTGCTATCCGGGGGCTTACGGCGACTATATCAGCGTGGCGGCCATGACGGGCGATTTCGCCCCCTCGTCGTATTCCAATTATGACTACCGAGTCGATATCACTGCGCCGGGTGGCGATGCAGACCGTCATGGGTCCGAGGAGGGCAGCGTACTTTCGACCATGCCCAAGAACATTATTCCTGAGGGTTACGGCTACATGGACGGAACTTCGATGGCCTGTCCTCACGTTTCGGGCGTCGCCGCACTGGGACTTTCGTATGCGACTCAACTGCACAAGCATTTCCGTGCAAAGGAGTACAAGGAGCTACTGCTCCGTTCTGTGGCTCCCATCGATGAGCATCTCAACGGTCTGCGCCGGTTCTACTACCGCGGATCGCTGGGTGCGGAACACTCCGTGCTCGTGGATATCGGCACCTTCAGGGGGAAGATGGGGGCAGGTATCGCCAATGCGAAGATTCTGCTCGACAATATTGAAAACGAGGGCGTGAAACTCGTACTGCCCAATGCCTATGTGGCTGTCGGCACAGAACGGACCATCGACCCGACACACTGCTTCGACGGCGGCGAGACTGCCTCGTTTACGGCTTCTGTCGAGGATTCATCCGTGGCATCTGTCGGCGTCGAAGGCAATCGGGTCATCGTCAAGGGGCTTAAAGTCGGCCGTACGGCGTTCAGCGTAAAGGCTTCGACGGGCGAGATTCAGACAGCGGTAGTCACCGTCCGTGAAAAAACGAACGACAACGGTTGGTTCTGATATGCTGAGGCGGTTGACATACCTACTGATGGTTCTGGTGCTGGAACTTCCGTGCGGAGCTCAGAACCGGATCACTCGGCAGCAGATCGACTCGGTCGCCAATCCGCCGCTCGACCGAAACGAAGCGCTCCGTTTCGACCGCGAGATGCTGGAAATCGGAACGCTCGGCGAAGACGACGCGCCGCAGACCTACCGCTTCGCTTTTGCCAACACCGGCCGGGAGCCGCTGGTCATAACGAAGGTCTTGGCCTCGTGCGGATGCACCGTACCGACGTTCAGCCGCGAACCGGTGGCTCCGGGTCACCGGGCCGAGGTTGCCGTGCGCTTCACACCCAAAGGGCATCCGGGAACGCTGAACCGCCACGTGTATGTCTACACGAACCGTTCGTCGGCACATCCCGCCGTGCGGCTGACGCTGCGCGGAATCGTGACGCCGACCGGCGACAGGTGGCAGGGTTATCGTACTGCCATGGGGCCTTCGCTGCGGGCAAAACGTGAACGCGTGGTGTTCCGGCAGATGACCCGTTCGGAAGTGCGTACGGAGCGTATCGAATGCGTCAACACCGGGACGCGTCCTCTGCGTCCGACGGCGGACGGCGGAACGCTCCCGGAGTATATCGCATTCCGCACGGAGCCGGAGGTAATCCAACCGGGGGCGACAGCCGATCTGGTCGTCACGGTCGACGCCCGCAAAATGCCCGGACAAGAGCCCGACGTTCTACGACGGAGCTCCCGGCTCCAGATCTGCGGTGTCGATACCGTACTGCACAGCCTGACCGTAGAAACCGAATTTGTAAATTGAAATTAACGAAAAACGAACATGAAGAAAATATTCAGAACACTCATGGTTTCGCTGCTGCTCGTTGCCGCGACAGCCTGCGACGACTCCGATGAACAAGTCGGCCCCCGGTATCTCGACGTGAACTACGTCAACGTGGCCGGGGTCTGGCGGCTTGCCGAGGTAAACGGCATCGCACAAGACGAGAATCCCTATCTGTACCTCGTACTCAACCGCAGAGCCGACGAAGATCGCGACAATCTGCACACTTTCGAGAGCTACGACAACATGGACAGCGGTTTGTCGCGTCATTCCGAGGGTATTTACAGCATCGAAGCCGCAGAGGATGAATTGCCTGTCGTAAGCGGTTATTACGACCACGGCATCGGAATCAACCTCTGGGAGCACGATTATTACGTAACGGAACTGACGGCCGAACGCATGGTTTGGACCGCGACGGACAATCCCGGCGACGTATCGGTTTACGAGCGTTGCGATGCGGTACCCGACGACATCGTTGCCGGCACGCGGAGCTTCTGACACGGTGGTTACAGACAAACGGCTCTACATATATCGAGGGCCGTTTGTCATTTGTTCATCTCGGTTCGCTGAAACTCCCGCGGAGTCATACCTACGATGCGTTTGAAATATTTCCCGAAGAAAGATTGGTCGGCAAAGCACAGCTCCTCCGCAACCTGCTGAATATTTTTACCCCCCCCCGTGAGTAAGCGCTTCGCCTCCTGTATCACATATTTGTCAATCCATCGCTTCGGCGTTTGCTGCGAGGCGGCTTCGATAGTTACCGAAAGGTATTTCGCATCGACACCGAGATGGTCGGCATAAAATGCAATACTGCGCTCCTGCTTGTAATGTTCCGCCACGAGCCGGATGAAGTCTCGGAAAAGAACCTCTTTTTTCGATAGCAAATGATCCGAATTCGATTTCGCGGTCATCAGGTAGCCGCAGAATTCGTATATGACGGAAAAGACCTGCAATTCGAACATTTTTTTGTGGAAATCGTTGTTCCGGCAAATATGGTATTTATCCCGGATATAACGGAACGACCTGACTATGGCTTTCCATTCCGTTTCGGGGAGCTGCAGGACGGTGTTCGTCCGCATGCGGGCCAGTTGTTGTTCCAAATCACCGGTCATCCGGTTCGGATGAGTGACCAGTTTCGGCGTCAGAGCAATGAAAAATGCTTGGTAATCCGGACTCCGGTCCATTGCCTGCAGGACCTGACCGGGCATGATAAGGGTGGCACATCCGGCATGCGCTTCATAAGCCCGAACGCCAATCCGGAATTTTACAGAGCCGGACAGACAAACGCCCAATACGATCACTTTCATGCGGTTCTGCCCGAAGCCGATGTTCTCTATTTCAGTCGATTCGAACAGGGCAACATGGTTGGGCGACAATCCGACATTGTCGATTTGGTAAAAATTCGAAAAGTCAATCGGACGTATGGTATATCTCTTTCCCATTTTGGAAACGATGTTTAATGACGATGTGCAAATGTATTATTTTTTTTCGCAAGATGCAGTTTTTTGTAAATATGACATTTTATCAACCGGAATTTTGATGATAACTTATAGGAATGAATAAATCACTGATGTTTACAAATCCGGGAAAACCGCAGCGACGGTGGACAGATGCAAAAAGTTCCTTAAATATTGGGCGAGTTAAAATTGTCGAACCTCTATGAACTAAAATGACGACAGCCATCAACAAAAAATTTACTTTCAACCGGACTAACTTTTTATCGGCCGCGATATAAGGAGCCTCCGGTATTCGGGGCGCGGCTGAATTACCGATACTTTTTTTGATCCATTAATTAAACTATTCAGATTATGAAAAAATCCATTTTGATGCTGATGACAGTTCTTTGCTCATTGGCAACCGCTCAGGCGCAGGAGAAAAACGCAGTCGGATTGCGTTTCGGAGACGGCGTGGAGCTGCTTTATCAGCGGAATTTGAGTACGCAGAATTTTCTGCAATTCACGCTGAACTTTCCGCATTTCGACGGAATAGCCGCTACGGGTATCTACAACTGGAAATGCTGCCGATGGAACTGGACGCCCCGGACCTGCGACTGGTATCTGAATGCCGGTGTCGGCGGAGCATTGGGTCTCTACGATTTCAAGGATTCGGGCTTTCTGCTGGGCGTCGCCGGCTCGTGTGCCTTCGGATGCCATTTCAAAAATGCGCCCGTATCGCTGGAAGTGGATTACCGGCCTGTAATTGGAGCCGTAATCGGAGGCGGCAGCGACGGAGTTTACGAGCCGGGATTCTGGAACTTCGGTCTGGCCGTGAAATTTCATTTCTAAGCAGAGAAAACGATAATACATTCTCGACTCGTTAACAGTTTTTTTATTTTTTCATGCAGTATTCCGGGCTTTCCGCAATTTATATTTGTCGAAAGCTTTCAGAAAATAAATCGTATTTTTCAATTTAAGATTCAAAACAATGAAACGCACTTTTTTGAAGAACTGGATGGTAGTCGCACTTTTCGCCGGAGCCTGCTGCGGCATGGTAGCATGCGACGATGACGATAACGGCGGTCAGACCCCTCCGCCGACCGATCTCGATATAACGGCTGTCATCGGCGAGTATGCCGGAACGATGTCCGTAGTCGAGGCTGTCGCCCCCGTCGCAAACGCGGAGGGCGAAGAGCCCGCAGGCACGGCACTCGATGCGAAGGTGACGGGCGATGCAATCGAGTTCACCGATTTCCCGATCCGCGATCTGATCGTCAAAGTGCTCGAAGGCATGGGAACGCCGGCTGAGGATGAAATGGTGGACGCTATCATAGCAGCCGTCGGACAGGTGGATTACAAAGTTCCCTACACGGCGCTGATGAGCGAGGACAAGGCTACCGTGAAGCTGACGCTCGCGCCCGAAGCGCTGAAACTGACGCTTTCTGACGGCAGCGAGGGCGGAGAACCGACCGCCGCCGAGGAACCGGCAGGAATCGAGATCGAGGTGACCATCACCGCCGATGCTGAAGGCGCCTATACCGTTGACTCGAAGAAACTCGCTTTCGAACTCGCCGTGACGGGGATAAAAGATAAGGACGTGGATTTGCCCGAATTCGAGCCCTTTTCGCTCCGTTTCGACCTCACGAAGAAATAACGTCGGTATCATCCCCCGACAGGACAGCCTCTGGATGACTCCCGGAGGCTGTTTCTTGCCGGGAAGGCCAGATTTATGCAGGAGTGCGCGGGCATGCCGAGGCCGTGCTTTGCAGCCGGCGCGCGAATTTATTTTCCATACGATGCAGTTTTTTCAGAACAGCGTCGTTTTATCAACAAAGAGAATATTCATAAACAAACGGAAATAATGAATACGAAAATCCTTTTCACAGCGATGGCAGGCGCCGCTTTACTGATGTCCTGCTCCGTGACGCGCAAATCCGCATCGCCGGCGCAGATTGCGGGCGAGTGGAATATCACGGCGGTCGAAGGCTCAGCCGTTACGGCGCAACCCTTTCCCTACATCGGCTTCGACACCAAAGAGGGGCGCATCTACGGCAACTCCGGCTGCAACCGCATCACGGGCAGCTTCGATTTCAAGGGCAAGTCCGGGAAAATAGAGTTGGGACAGATGGCCTCGACACTGATGGCCTGCCCGAATATGGAGCTGGAGCAGAGCGTCCTCCGGGCGCTGGCTTCGGTGACGCGCATCGAAGCTTCGGACGAGGAGCATCTCGTACTCTGCGACAAAAAGAAAACGCCGCTCCTGCAACTCGAAAAACGATTCCGCGTCGTGCCCCTCGCCGACATCCGGGGCGAATGGCGTATCGTCAGCGTTTTCGGCGAGAAGTTCCCCGCCATCCAGCAGGTGCCGTTCGTCAATTTCGACACAGAAAACACCCGCATTGCCGCCTACGCCGGCTGCAACCGCATTTCAGGTGCGCTCAAGAGCGGAGAGACGCCCAACGGCATCTCCATCTCCGGCGTCGTCACGACGAGGATGGCCTGTCCGGACATGACTGCCGAGCGGAACGTACTTTCGGCCTTGGAGCAGGTGCGGAGTTTCGGCATCCTGCCCAGCGGGAATCTCGTGCTCTTCTCGGCGGGCGGCAACCCCGTTATGGAACTGATGCGCCACAAATAACAAGCTGTCATGCGAAAGTGTATTTTCACGGCTTTTCTGGCCGCATCGGCTCTGTCGGTCGCCTGCCAGAAAGCACCCGGAATCACGGGCGACTGGATTGAACCCGTACCGGGCATGGAGCAAGCCGTACAGGGATTCCGTCTCGAAGAGAACGGCAAGGCCGTGTCCGTCAACATGGCTACGCTCCGTTACGAACGCTGGACACGCGAAGGCGACTTACTGTTGTTGTCGGGGGTAAGCATCGGCAATCGCCAGACTTTAACATTTTGCGATACATTGAAAGTTCTCAAAATTACCGACGACAGTCTGGTGTTGCAGAACGGCGACCGGATACGGCGTTACAGCCGTCCGCACGACGTCGTTCCGGCGATAAAACTGTACCCGGCCGCCAAAAGGCTCCGGGGTGAAGTGATCTGGGGGCACGAAGCGCACTCTTTCCGGGCAGACGGCGACAGCGCCGAATACTGGCTTGTCGATCGGTCGGGCGTGTTGACGGAGGCTTATGCACGGGCTGTCGGTCCGAACGCCGAACCGTATACGCCCGTGCGTGCCGAACTGCAAGTCGTGGACAAAGGCCCTTCCGACGAGGGGTTCGCAGCAGATTACGCCGGAGTATATGAAGTGGAGAAAGTGATGACGATCGGCTCGTCGGACGGACGCAGATTCATCGGAAACCGGACGTGGAACGACCTCGGATTCCGGTTCGAGGCGGCGGACAACCGGCTCACCGTAACGCCGTCGGGGCTGGAACACGTAAACCGGACGGAAGCGCACGATATAACGGGTTATTCGGTCGTGGACGCTGAAATCGGCGACCTGAACGGCGACGGCTGGCCGGAGGTATTCGTATATCTGACCTCACACGGCAGCGGCAGTTACGGACGCCTGATCGGATACTCGGTCAATGCCGGGAAGTCGATGAGCCTGGTTTCGCTGCCTGCCATTGCCGACGACAAGCGGACCGGAACGGGATATATGGGGCACGATGTCATGCGGATGGAGGATTCGCATTTCTGTATCCGCTTCCCGCTCTATGACACCGCAGCAACAAACGTAGAACGCGGCGGACGCATCCGGGAAATCCGCTATAAACTCGTCGACGGCGAAGCGGGCCGGCTGTTGGCGGTCGATACTGTCACTGAAAAATAAATAAACCGGACATTGTTCATGTTCAATATATGAAGAGAGGATGCTTTTGCATCCTCTCTTTTCCTTTTCACAGAAACATTATTCGGGCGCATTCGATTTTGCTTATTTCGCATCCCGGAAAAGTGACCGGACTCAGACTCACACCACCGAAAGAAGAGGTATTTCCAGAGGTCGATAGCAATCGGAAGCCTTTTTATTATCTGCGGAATCCGCCGCTCTTCCGTCTCCGCTTTTGCCGTTGTATCCGTTGCAGTTCCTCGTAAGCCCTCGCATCGGCCAGACCCAGCACCGCATCCACTAACCCCGAAACGGGATTTGTCGAATGGCTTTGCTGCCGCTCGTGATGCTGTTTCGGATGTTGTTCTGCAACATGCCGCTCCTCTTTCGGTGCCGGATACAAGTCATTGAAGACATTCGCCGAGAACTCCCTGCCCAGCACCGACCCATTGGCGACGATACCGTCGTTGTGATCGATGAACGTTACGCCGTAGATTCTGCCTACCGGATTGATGCGGAAAATCGCGTCGATATTATCCGCCTTGAGCAACTGTCGGAACTCTTCCCGCGTGTTGTTCGGGCTCATGGCATCCCGGACTGTCCGCCGCAGCCGGTCGAGCGTTCCGGCCTGTTTCAGTACGCTTTTCGACCGCTCGTAATACTTTTGAAGGGCTTTATAGCCTACGTCTTTGCCGATACGGCATTCTGCTCCGGCGGCAGCAGTTTGCACAGTACGGGGTCTTTGCGAAGACGGTCGAGTTCTTTATCGACGATTTCCGTGGCTTCGGCCTTGATACGTTCGTAGTTTTCCTGCACGACCTGTTTCATGTGATCCGTCCCGTTCTCGTCCGTGAAATCGGTAATTTGTGGTATCTTCTTGTACCGGGCCGTTTCCGCTTTCACTTTTTCGT
>OGHO01001939.1_pt1 | contig 17801 bp, 16 predicted proteins | sample 1571421 | NCBI WGS metagenome assembly OGHO01 (sample SAMEA2581937, study PRJEB24529) | metagenome | biome: Human gut stool | place: China | collected 2011
CGTATGCTCTCCAATCAGATTCACACGTCCCGGTGCAAAATACACACGGATGTCTCCTTCATCCCCAAATAATTCCTTAAACCTTGTCAAAACCTGCTCTTTCATCAATACAATTCTCCTTTCGATTTATTTTCATCCGTTCCTGTTATCCGGCACATTTTCACAGGATATTATTCATCTGTCTTTGTGCTCGTCAGCAACATAATTTATATTTTTTACTTCTTGATAAGATTATACTATATGCCCTGTTTCTTTGCAATATTGCCGTTCTAGTCTGCAACATCTCAATTGCTATTTGGCAACATTTTTCCATATGCAAGATAAGGATTTATAAATAACTGTGAAAATATAAAAACACCAGTCTCTGCCTGAATGAATAAAATACGAGAGAGAGCTGTAAGGGACATTGGAAATTCGATAAAAGCGTATCTGCTTCCGGCAACCGGCGCAAATTCACATCCATGTTCATCTGCGCCTCGCCGGTACATCCCTGTACCGGCGTTGCCTGTTTCCGAACGAATTTCATAAGTCCCTAACAGCCCTCCCTCATGTATCTGCAATCATCCAGGCAGAGACTGGTGTTATTTCTAATTTCAATTTATTTTCAGTGGTTCCTACAGACATTCATCATACTAAAATTGTCTGAACAGAAGCTGGCGTTCTTATTCTTTATTCTTATTCTTTATTCCAATTTCCTACAATGCTGCTTCAGCGGCTGCCAGCTTGTCCAGTGCACTCTGTGGTACCTTCGCTTTTGCGCCCTCACTTAAGGCATTATAGGCATTTCTTGCATTGGCTACTGCTGCTGCATCTGTGGCAGTTATCGTATCTGGCAATGCCATGATTGTATTCGTTACGTTCTGTGCATCGATACTTTCCTGATTCTGCAATTCCTGCAGGGCCTGTTCATACTGCAACTGTGACAGAGCTGACTCGGCTGCTGTCAGCACATTCAGATTCTTTACATATGCTTTGGCGCTGTCAGATAAAGCATCATACTGGGAACGGACAGATGCAATGGTTCCTGCGGAGTCCAGGGTTACTGTTCCAATGGAGGTGATTGCCTCATCTACTGCAGATGCTGCATCCATATCCTTGCCCTTCTGGCTCTCGGTTCCCGGCAGTTCATAAACAAGCACCGGATAACCAGCTTCTATATTTTCATAAATTGTTTTTGCTGCACTGTATGGAAGATTGATACATCCATGTGAACCGCTTCTTTTATAAATTGTTCCACCAAAAGTACTTCTCCAGCTGGCATCATGCATTCCAACACCACCGTTAAACGGCATCCAGAAAGATACCGGAGACTCATAATCTTCGCCGCGAAGCACCGCATCCTTTGCCTTATAAGTAACACCAAAAGAGCCGGACGGCGTTCCATGATTCTTTGCAAGGTTACCGGAGACAAAATCAGATTCTACCACCAGCGATCCGTTCTTATAGAAAAACAAATGCTGTGCGGTCAGATTGATTTCCACATATGTATTACCATAGTCATTCTCACCATGGCTGTTAGCCGTCTGGGAATAAACCGGCTCTCTTGTTACATCCTTACCGGCTTTCAAATCCTCCAGTATCATTTCCTTTTCAGCTGCATTATCTACCCACCATCCGTAATTTCCACCATAAATTGTCACTGTCTGTCCATAAGAGGTATCCAGTGTCCGGTTTCCATAGGCGGTATTATAATTTTTTGCCATAGCTTTTACATAAGCGCTCAATGCCTCATCATCTACAGACACATTGAAATCATCATCCACAGAAAGCCAGGTACTGATGGTTTCTCCATCCAAAACCACATCATCCTTGCCTTCTGCCTGATAGGTAATCTTCATCTGGGTATATTTATTCAAAGTATCCAATGCATCCTGAAATACATCATCCTCTTCTTTTACCTTAGGGTCTTCATAACAGCCTTCCCCGGAAAGGTCAAATTCCGGCTGCATTTTATCCAAGGCTTCTTTGATTTTCTCCGTAAATGCTTCCTTATCGATTTTTGTTCCATATACCTCCGGCTGCACTTCATAGCCATCCTTTGTATAATCCTTAATCTGTGCATTTTCGGAATCCGTCCATTTGCTTTCATCCATACAGGACAAATCATCCAGAACATTCTTCAATTTTTCTTCATCAAAAGTTATCATGGTTTCCACTTCGTATTTCTGTGGAGAAATAAGATAGTACGGCCATGCAAATCCATTCTGCTTCTTTAAAAGCTCTTTTACCTGCTTATCAAATACCGGCTCCATGTCAATGTCTGTTCCATTGATGCTCTCTGTCTTATCCTCACGCTCCACCAGCTTCATCTCATACCTGGATGCCTGCTTCGTAATCTTCTTTTCCACACCACTGGTTGAGGAAGCGGATACCCCCACATTATTTATCGTGGTACGAAATGCAAAATGGCTCTGAAAAAACAGTGCCAGTACCAGATAAATCACAACTAATATTCCTACAGGAATTCCGATTACACAAAGGAGTTTTTTTCTGCTCATTTTTTCCTTCGCAGTTTCCTGCTGTTTCTCGTCATTCTTCTTCATATCCCTTAACCTTTCTATTTTGCTAGTTTCCATTATAGTTGACCGTTTTTCTTTGTCAATGAAATCCCGCATTTGTAATATTTATTTAAAAAATGAAATACATTTTCTTGTATTCTTGCACAATGAAAATGTTCCTTTTCCATTAAAATCTTAAGAATTCCATAAAAATTATTAAATTCAATTTTATAGCATTGTTTTTTAAAAAATGCTGTGCTAGAATTCCAAAATAGAAGTAGTATTCTTACATTAAAGAAGGGGAATCCGATATTGAAAAAAGATAACTTTAAGCAAAATCTCAAAGCATTTTTTCAAAAATATAAGCACGCATGGGTTCTGCTGTATGTATTCATATATTTTCCATGGTTTGCCTATCTGGAAAAACATGTGACTTCAAATTTCAACGTAATACATACTGCACTGGATGATAAAATCCCATTTATAGAATTTTTCATCGTACCATATATGTTATGGTTTGGATATGTCGCATATGCGGTTCTTTACTTTTTCTTCAAAAATAAAGAAGATTATTACCGGCTCTGTACATTCCTGTTTGTGGGAATGACTGTATTTCTGGTAGTATCCAGCCTCTATCCAAACGGACATTATCTCCGCCCCCATTCCTTTGAGCATGACAATGTCTTCACCCATATGGTAGCCTGGCTTTATGCAACCGATACACCGACAAATCTGTTTCCAAGTATTCATGTTTATAATTCGCTCGGTGTTCACATTGCAATCTGTAACAGTAAAGAATTTAAGGATCGTCCGAAGTTAAAGCTGGCTTCTTTCATTCTTATGGTCAGCATTATTCTTGCAACCATGTTCTTAAAACAGCATTCTGTATTTGATGTGGTTACTGCATTTGTAATGGCTGCTGTCATGTACTCTTTCGTCTACGGCAGGAACTTTGCTTTCGGCCGCAGCAAGGCAAAAGAATCTTTTGAAAAACAGCTTAAGCACATATAGTTTTTATAAAAGAACTGCTGCTCCATTTTGAGCAGCAGTTTTTTTATTTCAAATGTTCGATTTCATCCATCCAGATACGCACTGATGCATCACTTGGCATTCTTAAATCACCTCTTGGTGATACTGCTACCGTACCAACCTTTGGTCCATCCGGCAGACAGGAACGCTTAAACTGCTGTGAGAAGAAACGGCGGTAGAAGGTCTTTAACCATTTCAAAATCACTGCATTGTCATACTGTCCGGCAAATGCCACCTGTGCCAGGCGATATATTTTTGCCGGAGCAAAGCCAAATCGCATCACATAATATAAATAGAAATCATGGAGTTCATACGGTCCTACAATATCCTCTGTCTTCTGGGCGATTTTTCCATTTTCCGGCGGAAGCAGTTCCGGGCTGACCGGTGTATCTAAGACATCATACAGCACAGTTGAAAGTTCCTTATTTCCACAGGTGTCCGCATAGTAGTGTACCAGATGACGCACCAGAGTCTTTGGTACGGATGCATTCACTCCATACATGGACATATGGTCACCGTTATAGGTAGCCCAGCCCAATGCCAGCTCTGACATATCTCCGGTTCCGATTACCATACCATTATTCTTATTGGCAATGTCCATCAGAATCTGGGTACGTTCCCTTGCCTGTCCATTTTCATAAGTGACATCATGTACGCTCTCATCCTGACCAATATCCCGGAAATGAATGCGTACTGCTTCTTTGATATCTACTTCTATCAGCTTTGCTCCAAGGCAGCGAATGAGACTTAATGCATTCTCATAAGTACGGTCTGTGGTTCCAAAGCCCGGCATGGTAACCGCATATATCTGTTCTCTCGGAAGATTCAGCCGGTCAAATGCCTGTACCGTAACCAGAAGTGCCAGTGTGGAATCCAGTCCACCGGAAATGCCCACCACTGCGCATTTGCATCCGGTATGCTCTAACCGTTTCTTAAGTCCCATGGACTGAATAGCTAAAATCTCTTCACAACGTTTATCACGCTTGTCCTTATTGCCCGGAACGAATGGCGCCGGATCCACGAAACGGCTCAGCGTTGTATCTGATTTATCAATAAAGAAAGAAAATCTAAGATAATCCCCGCTTCTGCTGCCTGCTGCAAAAGTGCTCATTCTCCGTCTTTCGGATACCAGACGTTCCATATCAATTTCAGAATATACCGTCTCATTGGTAAAACGTTCAGATTCTGCTAAAACCGCTCCGTTTTCTGCAATGATATTATGCCCGGAATATACTACATCCTGTGTGGATTCTCCATCTCCGGCACTGACATAGACATAGCCACAGAGCAGGCGGGCAGACTGTCCTGCAACAAGCTCTCTCCGGTAAATATCCTTTCCGGTTGTCTCATCACTGGCAGAAAGATTTACGATTAAAGTTGCTCCTGCCAGAGCATGGGAAATACTCGGCGGGTTCGGTGTCCAGACATCCTCGCAGATTTCCACACCGATTACCAGCTCCGGCAATACATCATCACACTGGAACAAAATGTGGCTTCCCATCGGTACATGATAAGCCGGTGCAATATCTACACCCTCTGCTTCTTCTTTTCCCGGAGTAAAATATCTTGCTTCATAGAATTCATTGTAATTTGGAATATGGGTCTTTGGCACGATGCCGATAATCTCGCCTTTGTTTAAAGCTGCTGCCACATTATAAAGCTTGCCTTCATGCATCAGGGGCAGACCAACAAATACAACGGCATCCAAAGCACCGAGTTCCTTTGCCAGCCATACCAGCCGCTCCCTTGCGCTTCTTAATAAAGTCTCCTGTAAAAATAAATCGCCACAGGTATATCCGGTAATGCAAAGCTCCGGACACACAATGACTTTGGCTCCGTTTGCTGCTGCTTCCATTACTGCCGCTTTTATTCGAATGGTATTTTCTACCGGATCTGCGACTACTACTTTTGGTGTTACTGCTGCTACTTTGATAAATCCGTCTCTCATTTTCTTATCTCCCTTAAATCATCCGGACTGAATACATAATTCTCATTACAGAAATGACATTTTACTTCAATCGGTTCTTCATCTTTGATTAAATCATCCAAATCTTTCTTGCTTAAGCTTGCCAGTGCTTTTGCCACACGCTCTTTGGAACAGTCACAGTGGAAGGTAACCGGCATCGTATCATTGATTTCAAGCTTCATCTCTCCTAAGATTTCCTCTAAAATCATTTCCGGTGTCATGCCCTTTTCCAACATTTCTGTTACGGATGCTATCTGTGCGATTTTCTGCTCCAGGGCATCAATGACTGCATCCTCTGTAAACGGCATCAGCTGAATGATAAACCCGCCTGCCTGACGCACTGTATTGTCTTTATTCATGAGGACTCCCAAACCTACGGAAGACGGTACCTGCTCAGATACCGCAAAATAATAGGTTAAATCTTCTGCGATTTCACCGGTCTGAAGCTCGGTCTGTCCTACATACGGATCCTTTAATCCCATGTCCTTTATAACACTTAAAACACCATTTCCAATGGCTCCGCCTACATTTAATTTACCGGCTGCATTGGGTGGCAATATCACATCTGCCACGCCGGGATAGCCTTTTACACCCCCGTTAGCATTGGCAGTTACCGTAAGGCCATGCATCGGACCATCTCCCTGAATCTGCAGGGTCAGAAGGTCTTTTTCTCCCTTCATCATGCTGCCCATCATTGCTGCTGCGCTCATGGCACGTCCTAATGCAGCTGTTACAATCGGGCTGCTGTTATGACGGACTCTTGCTTCCTCCGTCATCTCTTTTGATGTAATCGCAAATGCACGAATCTGTCCATCTGCAGCTGTTGCTCTCACCATATAATCTGACATTTTTTCTTCCTCTTTCTTCTTATTTCCCCTGTTCTCTTGCGATGATATAAATCCGTTCACTGCAGGCTGTCGGTTCTTTTCCCGTCTCTACATCAAAGACACCTTCCCATTTCATACCGGCTTCTTCGATTAATTTTCGTACGGTTTCTATCTCATACGCCCGCTGAAAATGTGTTTCTTCATATCTCTGGAACAAATCATCCTCTTCTTTGATAAAAAGTGTTAAATCATACTGATTGACCTGTTCCTCCGGGTCATAATAATTTTCCCAGATAAAGCTGCTGTCCTCTCTGGTCTCGCAGAAGCTGTTGTCTCCTAAGAGTTCCTCATATTTATATCTGGTATTCATATCGAAAATAAAGATTCCGCCCGGGTCGAGATAATTATTGACCAGGGAAAATACCTGTCTCAAATCCTCTTCTGACATGATATAATTCATGGAATCGCAGACACTTACTACTGCCCGGATGGTTCCATACAATTCAAACTCCCGCATATCCTGAAGAAGATACAGTATCTCTGTATTTTCCATGGTATATTCTCTGGCTACCGAGAGCATTTCCTCGGAATTGTCCACCCCAATCATATCATAACCTTCTGCCGCTAAAAGTCTCGTCATCCTTCCGGTTCCACAGCCAAGTTCCAAAAGCAGGCCATCGTTTATCCCCTCTGCTTTTAATATGTCCACCAGATATTTTTTCCATGCTTCGTAAGGGACATTGTCCATAAATGTATCATAAACTGTTGCAAATTCTGTATATGCTTCCACACAACCACTCTTTCTGTCCTATTCTTCTGTAATACTAACAATTTTCCCTGATAAAAGCAAGTAGTCGCGCCCTAAGGCTTGATTATTTTTCCCTAAAACTTTATACTTAAAATCATAACACTACTGGGAGGAATTATGACAAACCAATTAGACCACTATATATCCAACCACATCAAAAGTCTTTACCGGCATAAGCTTTTTTCGCCGATTCTATATATGATACTGTTGATTGTTCTTTGGATTATCTTTCCCATCGGCACCATCTTAAGTCCGAAGGTTATCAACGAAAAAACTTCTCTTGATAAATTATATAAAGAGAATGACCGGTATGTCAGTATTACGCTGACGGATTTAAAATTTACCGGATACACACAGGAAGTCTTAGGACAGACCCATGGATATTACTACTATACGATTCAGGATGGGTGCTGTAATATCGTACTGCTCTCTCCGAAGACCAGCGAAGAGGGACTTCCGAATATTAACAAAGTAACCGTTCATGCCAAAATCCAGACCGCAACCAAATCCTACCATACCCTGCTTTCTAAAATTGCAGCAGATTTGAACTGGACAGACAGCGGTATTTACGGAGAAAGCTCCTCCTATTATATCAGTGAGCCCGGTTTCCGTTACGGCTTCAGTATCTTTCTGATTCTGCTTTTTGCATGCAGTGGACTTTATGCCATTTTCAGTATCATATGTTATTTTGTATACATTCATTTTCCATGGCTGTCACCGCCCTGCCAGCAGCTTGCCCGGTTCGGTTCTCCGAAGACTCTTCTTATGCAGGCAGAAGAGGAACTGGCGACACTGCCACAGCTGGCTACGGAAGATATGTTTATTACCGAGCATTTCTTTATTGAAATCTCTACGGATGGAATTGCCTTTGTTCCGATTCAGGAAATCATCTGGCTTTATAAACATTCCACCCTGCACAAGTTCTTCTGGTACCATTTCAGTATCTCCTATACGCTGTGTATCTCTGCGAAAAAGCACTTATACATCCAGTGTCCGAAGAACTTAAAATCCGATATTGACGGTATCATCGACTACTTAGCAGAAGCAAATCATAATATTCTTGTAGGCTTCAATGAAAAGAACCGCCTGAAGGTACAGGAAATTCAGGGAACACCATTGCAGTTTGAGAAGTTTATTGCACTGTTGAAAAAAAGATTATAAAAAATATGGGAATTCCGCATTACGGACTTCCCATATTCCCGGTATTTAATATTACCGGCAGGATGTGCTGATTGATTCAATGGCTACTGCCCCGCCACGCACTACTTCGATGGTCCTGAAGCGGCGTTTTAAAAGAGCTATCAGTTCATTGTTGCGGCGTTCTGTCAGCTTGCACTCTAACAATACGCTGTCTTCCCCAATATCTGCCACATCTACTTTAAAGGTTGTTGCAATCTGAAATACCTCCGCTTTATCTTCCACGCTGCAATGCAGCACTTTTGCAAAAAGAATCTCTTTCATATGGATTGGTACATTGGTTAAATCAATTACCTTAATGACCTCTACCATACTGTTTAACTGCTTCTTAATCTGTTCAAATGTAATATCATCACTGGTTACACAGATTGTCATACGGGACACACTCTCATCTTCCGTGGTTCCTACGGTAAGACTCTGGAGGTTATAGGATTTACCGGAAAAAAGTCCGGAAACCTTCGCCAGTACACCAACCTGGTTTTCTACATATAATGCAATCCATCTGTTCTTCATACCAACGTTCCTCCTATTTCAAAATCATCTGGCTCATTGCAGTTCCACTTTTAACCATTGGAAGTACAATGTCCTCTGTTGCAATCATAAACTCAATGACAGTAGATGTCTTCTTATTCTTCTTAGCCTCTTCAAATGCTGCATTCATTTCTTCTGTATTTGTTACGCGGATTCCCTTTGCGCCATAGCTTTCTGCCCATTTTACAAAATCCGGTTCATATACCGGGCAGTCTTTTCCCGGTCCCTTACAGTTGTTCGGACATTCCTTATGCTGACGCAGGCAGGTTGCAGAATAACGTTTTCCGTAGAAAAGCTGCTGCTGCTGGCGAACCATGCCAAGATAAAAATTATTTAAAATGCAGACAATTACCGGTGCATCCTGGCATACTGCAGTTGCCATTTCCTGCATATTCATCTGAAATCCACCATCTCCGGTGATACAGATAACCTCTTTTTCCGGACAGCCGATTTTTGCCCCGACTGCTGCCGGGAATCCAAAGCCCATTGTTCCAAGGCCCCCTGATGTAATAAAGGTTCCGCCACGTTCCATCTCAAGATACTGGGTTGCCCACATCTGATGCTGCCCAACATCTGTTGCAATAATGGCTCCTTTGAAATGCTCATTGATTCCTTCCATAATCATCTGTGGGGAAAGTCCCTTATCTCTTCGCATTTCCAAAGGATTTTCTTTGTTCCATTCCTCAATGCGGGCTATCCAGGCTGTTGTTTTCTTCGGTTCTGCCCACTCTGATAATTTTTCCAGTGCGGTTCTTGCATCTGCTACTACCGGTACATCCACCACAACGTTTCTGGAAATGGATGCTGTATCCACATCCACATGAACAATTTTTGCCTTTGGTGCAAACTCATTTAAATCGCCGGTAATGCGGTCATTGAATCTTGTTCCGATGGAAAATAATACATCACACTCAGAAACTGCCATATTGGCTGCATATCTTCCATGCATACCGCAGTTTCCCATATAATAAGGATTGGATGTGCCAATGGCTCCTTTTCCCATAATGGTGGTAACAACCGGCACCTGCATTTTAGTAACAAATTCATCAAAAATATCATTGGCACGGGCAATGTTGATTCCACCTCCGGCAAGAATCAATGGTTTCTTAGCACTCTTTAAAAGCTTATATGCCTTTTTCAACTGTCCGATATGTACGCCTTCATTTGGCTTGTAACCACGAATCTGCACACTCTTTGGATAATCGGATGGTCCACTCTCTAACTGAATATCCTTTGGGATATCCACAAGAACCGGTCCCGGTTTTCCGGTGGTTGCAATGTGAAATGCCATGCGGATTATTTTTCCCAAATCTTTTCTGTCCCGAACGGTTACGCCGTATTTTGTTATGGAACGGGTCATTCCTACAATATCAACCTCCTGAAAGGCATCATTTCCAATCAACGGAAGTGGCACCTGACCGGTAATGCAGACAAGCGGAATGCTGTCAAAATGCGCATCTGCGAGTCCTGTAATAATATTGGTGGCACCCGGTCCGCTGGTTACCAGGCATACGCCTGGCTTTCCGGTAGCTCTCGCATATCCTTCTGCCTCATGAATCAGTCCCTGCTCATGTCTGGGAAGCACCAGGTGAATATCATCCTGTTTATATAATTCATCAAAAAGGTCGGTGACCATTCCGCCCGGATAGCCAAATATGGTATCCACGCCTTCTTCCATCATCGCCTTTACAAATAATTTTCTTCCTGTAATATCCATCTAACGTCCTCCTCTATATCAATCCCATGGTCTTAAGGATAAAAATCCAGCCAGTTAAGGTAAATGCTCCCAAAAGCGTTGTTGTCACAATAATACTTGCTGTCAGCACACCATCATTTTTCATGTTCTTTGCCATAATATAGCAGCTTGGTGTAGTCGGTGATGCAAGCATAATCAGAATTGCAATCATTTTTTCTCCAGTAAATCCCAAGGCTGCTGCCACCGGAAGTAATAAAAGCGGCTGTATCACAAGCTTGATTGCAGATGCTGCAAGGGTCGGTCTGATTTTTGCCAGGGCTTTTCTTCCCTCAAAGCCTGCACCCAGTGCAATCAACGCCAGTGGTGTTGCCATCTTTGCCACATTCTCAATGGTCTTATCTACCATGGCAGGAAAATCAAGGGACAATAATGCTGCCACCATACCAAAGGCAATTCCAAGGATAATCGGATTCTTTAATATGTTAAGAAATGCTTTCTTGATTCTGCCACCATGTACTGCCTCTTCTCCTTCTCCATCTTCATTGGCTTCAAAGGTCAGTACAATAACAGAAAAGATATTATAAAGCGGCACTGCCCCGATAATCATCAATGGTCCCATGGCAGAACTGCCATAAATATTTTCAATAAAGGCAAGTCCCATGACTGCGGCACTGCTCCGGAAGGAGCTTTGCACAAATGCACCACGAATGGATTTATCCTTTACAAAAAGCTTTGTAGCTCCCCAGATTACCCAGAAACAGGCGGTACTTGCCAGTGCACAGAAAAGCACATATTTCAAATCAAAGATTTCCCGGATATTTACCGTAGAAATATCCCGAAATAACATAAATGGCAAGGTCACCTTAAAATTAAACTTATTCGCCACCGTCACAAAATTATCATTGAGCATACCAATCTGCTTTAAGATATAACCGATTACCATCACAAGAAAGATTGGCATGGTGGTATTTAAACTGAAAATAAGATTATTCATTTCTTACACGTTTCTTTCTGCTTATCTTATTCTTTCATATTTTAAGAAGTAATACTCCAGATCAAAATAGGTCTGTTCATCACTGTCTTCTGTAATCTGCCATTCTTCCTTTTCATCCAGATTCGGGAAATAGGCATCTGCATCATATGCATAGTCAATCTTCGTAATATGCGCTACATCGCACTCATCCAAAAGCTGACGGTAAATGCTTTCACCGCCAATAACATAGACATCCTCACTGTTATACTGCTCTAACTCTTTATGCAGTTCGTCTAAATTATGCACTACAATGGCATCCTTCACTTTATAATTCTTATCACTGGTCAGTACAATATTGACACGGTTCTTAAGAGGCTGTCCATTTGGAAAGCTTTCCAAGGTCTTACGTCCCATGACTACTACTTTCCCGGTTGTGGTCTGACGGAAAAATTTCATATCATCCGGAATGCTTACCAGTAATTTATTCTTATAGCCAATTGCCCAATTAGCATCTACTGCTGCGATTAAATTCATCTCTTTCACCTGCTCCTTTTTATATTGCGATTGGAATATCCTGAATCTGCGGTCCTGTTACATAATTATCAAGACGTACATCATTTCTGGTAAATTCATAGAAATCCTTTACATCCGGATTCAACCAGAATGTCGGTGCGTCATACGTCGGTCTTTGAATCAGTTCCTTTATAATAGGAATATGCCGGTCATAAATATGTGCATCTGCAATCACATGCACTAACTCTCCCACACGCATATCGCACACCTGTGCCAGCATATGCATCAGTACTGCATACTGGCAGACATTCCAGTTATTGGCAGCTAAGATATCCTGTGAACGCTGATTTAAAATTGCATTCAAAGTCAGCTTATCGTCCCCCTTCTTCTGGGTTACATTAAAGGTCATGCTGTATGCGCATGGATAAAGATGCATCTCACTTAAATCCTGATGTACATATATGTTGGTCATGATTCTTCTGCTGAAAGGATTGTTCTTAAGGTCATAAATCACACGGTCTACCTGATCAAACATTCCTTCCTTATATTTATGCTTTACTCCCATCTGGTAGCCATATGCTTTTCCAATGGAGCCTGTCTCATCTGCCCATTCATCCCAGACATGGCTGTGTAAGTCATTGACATTATTGGACTTCAACTGCCAGATCCATAACATCTCATCGGTACAGCTCTTGATTGCTGTCTTTCGTAATGTAATTGCCGGAAATTCTTTGGATAAATCATACCTGTTTACCACACCAAATTTCTTAATTGTATAAGCACTGGTTCCATCCTCCCAATGTGGGCGGACCTTTTCTCCTTCTGTACTTACCCCGTTGTCCAATATATCCTGACACATATCGATAAAAATTTTATCTGCCAGACTCATGCTGCGGCACCTCCTGCGCTAGTTTTTTCACTGTTTAGAGTATATTCTAAATTAATATTGTATCGGATAATCCCACCAAGCGCAAGAGTAGAAAATTTAACATTACAAATTTATGATTGCAGCTTGTGCATTTTCTTTTTCTCCTGCAAGTTGTCTTATCAATTTTTATTATTTTATATATTATGTAATCTTAAAATCTTTCTTTTAAGATTTATGTTAATTTGTTTTCTGATTTTATTATTTTTTAGAAGAAGGGAATGTGCCGGACTGGGGGATGGGCGGAAGAATTGGTCTATCCCAATATGAACCGGTCTGTTCTAATATGAATTGAATTATCGTAGTATGATTGGTTTTTATTTTATCAAAATTTATTATGTCTTGTTTTAATTTCAAGAATTCTTCATTGATTCTCGTCTCTTTATTGCATTGCATTTTTAAGTATAGAAAAAGTATCCGTAAATTTTTCTGTTTTTTACGGATACTTTTCTTATCTTTCTATTTTGTTGATTCGTTAAATCATTCTTTAACTTTATGCTTCATCTATGGATTTTCCAATGTCATGGCGCATATACTTGTTATCGAAGTCTACCCACTCCGTTGCCTTATAAGCATTGGCTCTTGCTTCTTTTAAGGTAGCTCCCTTGGCTGTGATGCCAAGTACACGGCCTCCGTTGGTTACAATTTTTCCTTCCTCATTTAACTTGGTTCCAGCATGGAAACAGTAGTAACCTTCTTTGCCATCAAAGTTCTCAAGGCCTTTGATTTCAAATCCTTTTTCATATGCCACCGGATATCCGTCAGATGCAAGAACAACGCATACAGCTGCATTATCTTCAAACTGTAAATCAATGGTATCTAATTTACCGTCTACGCAGGCTTCCATTACATCAATGATGTCATTTTTCATTCTCGGAAGAACTACCTGAGCCTCCGGGTCACCAAAACGGGCATTGTACTCTAATACCTTTGGTCCATCCTCTGTCAACATCAGACCGAAGAAAATAACACCTACAAATGGTCTTCCTTCTGCTGCCATGGCATCTACGGTTGCCTGATAGATATATTTCTTACAGAAATCATCTACTTCTTTGGTATAGAAAGGACTTGGAGAGAAGTTACCCATTCCACCGGTATTTAAGCCCTGGTCTCCATCTTTGGCACGTTTGTGGTCCTGTGCGGAAGACATAATCTTAATGGTCTTGCCATCTACGAAAGAAAGCACGGATACTTCACGGCCTGTCATGAACTCTTCTATTACCATATGGTTGCCGGCAGAACCAAATTTCTTATCTTCCATGATTTCTTTTACTCCGGCTTTCGCTTCCTCCAAGGTGTTACAAATCAGAACACCTTTACCAAGTGCCAGTCCGTCTGCCTTTAATACGATTGGCATTTTTGCAGTTTCCAGATACTCCAATGCCTTTTTCGGGTCATCAAAGGTCTCATATCCTGCGGTCGGAATGTTATATTTCTTCATCAAATCTTTGGAAAATGCTTTGGATCCCTCTAAGATTGCAGCATTCTTTCTCGGTCCGAATACTTTTAATCCTTCTGCTTCAAATACATCTACAATTCCACCAACCAATGGATCATCCATTCCTACGATGGTAAAATCAATCTCTTTTTCCTTTGCAAAAGCTACCAGCTTGTCAAATTCCATGGCTCCAATGTTCACACATTCTGCCAGCTGTCCGATTCCGGCATTGCCCGGTGCACAGTAAATCTTATCTACACGGCTGCTCTTTGCTACGCTTGTCACAATTGCATGCTCTCTTCCGCCGCTTCCAACTACTAATACGTTCATGCTGCTCCTCCTAATCCGGTTATTTTTCTTCTATTTTTCATTCATTTCTACTTAATCTTTATTTATTTTCAATTGATTCTAATGGTCTGCTTTTGGAAGAATCTTCACTTTCCCGTCTTCGACTTTTACTCTTCCATTGGCAATTAAATCAATTGCCTGTGGCATAATTTTCCACTCTGCCTGTTCCATCACACGACGCTGCAGAATCTCCGGTGTATCATCCTCTTCAACTGCAACTGCTTTCTGTAAAATGATTGGACCGGTATCTGTTCCTTCATCCACAAAATGCACCGTAGCTCCTGTTACCTTCACTCCACGGGAAAGTGCTCCTTCGTGGACTTTTAATCCATAGAAGCCTGTTCCACAGAAAGATGGAATCAGGGATGGATGAATATTGATTATCCGGTTTCGGTACTGTGCAATCATTTCCGGTGGAATTACCACCAAAAATCCTGCCAGCACAACCAAATCTACTTTATATTCATTCAATTTTTCTAAGAAATCAGCATTGAATGCCGCCCGGTTTTCATAAGATTTCGGAGAAATGCAAAGTGCCTTGATATTATGTTTTTTTGCACGCTCTAAGGCATAGGCATTCGGATTATTACTGATTACCACTTCTATCTTTGCATTGGTAATGGTTCCATTATCCATGGCATCGATAATTGCCTGAAGATTGGTTCCACCACCGGATACTAATACTGCAACTTTTAGCATAATGTAACACCCTTTTCTCCGTTTTCAATCTTACCAACAACATATGGCTTGTCTCCGGCAGATTTGATTGCTTCTATGGTTTTATCTACATCTTCCGGTGCAACTGCGAGTACCATACCAAGTCCCATGTTGTAGGTATTGTACATCATTTTCTCTTCTACATTTCCTTCTTTTGCCATCAGGGTAAAGATTGGTGGAATCGGATAGCTGTTCTTTTCAATCACTGCATGTTTTCCTTCCGAAAGCATACGTGGAACATTTTCATAGAAACCACCGCCTGTGATATGGCTGCAGGCTTTTACACGGATGCCGGCATCTTTGATGGCACGCAGTGCTTTTACATAAATTCTGGTTGGTGCAAGTAAGGCTTCTCCCAAAGTAGTTCCCAGTTCTTCATGGTATGTATCAAGGGTTTCTTTATCCATAGTAAAGATTTTACGAACCAGTGAAAATCCATTGGAATGTACTCCGGTTGATGCCATACCAATCAGCACATCACCGTCTGCCAGGGTCTCGCCGGTAATCATATCTTTCTTATCACATACACCTACTGCAAATCCAGCCAGGTCATATTCATCCTCCGCCATCAGACCAGGATGCTCTGCGGTCTCTCCACCAATTAATGCTGCATCAGACTGAAGACATCCTTCTGCTACACCTTTTACGATGGCTGCAATTTTCTCCGGATAATTCTTACCACATGCAATATAATCCAAGAAGAATAATGGTTCTCCACCTGCACAGGCAATATCATTTACACACATTGCTACTGCATCAATACCGATGGTATCATGTTTATCCAGAAGAAATGCGAGCTTTACTTTGGTTCCACATCCGTCGGTTCCGGACAGCAGTACCGGATCTTCCATATCCTTAATAGCTTTCAGTGAAAATGCACCAGAGAACCCGCCAAGACCTCCCAGTACTTCCGGTCTCATCGTCCCTTTTACAAATTTTTTCATCAGTTCCACGGACTCATATCCAGCTTCAATATCCACACCTGCGTTCTTATAATCCATAGCCATCTTACGTCTTCCTCCCTCTCTATTTCATCTGTGCCTGGTAGGCTTTGTATCCAATCTCATCAAGCTTTGCAGCTTTTGCTTCCACTTCCTCTTTCATCTCCTGAGAATATACTTTCAGTCTCTCCAGAAGATCTGCGTCAGAGGTTGCCAGGATCTTTGCTGCCAGGATGCCGGCATTGGCACCGCCATTGATGGCAACGGTGGCAACTGGAATACCAGTCGGCATCTGCACAATAGAATACAGAGAATCCACGCCGCCCAGATCAGAAGTCTTCATGGGAATTCCGATCACCGGCATAGGAAAGATCGCTGCACACATGCCAGGCAGATGAGCTGCTTTTCCGGCACCTGCAATGATCACTTTGAAACCTTTTGCTTCTGCACTCTTAGCATATTCAAAGAATACATCCGGTTCCCGGTGTGCAGAGATGATCGTCATCTCAAAATCTACACCTAACTTTGCCAGTACATCTGCTGCTTTGCTCATAACGGGCATATCTGAATCGCTGCCCATGACAATTCCTACTTTTGCCATTGCTTTTCTCCTTTTGCTTATGATAGTTATAAGTTTTTTTAATAAAACACCTGTTACTTATAAGTTATCTTACCGTTACCTCTGCATCTTGTCAAGCCTTACTTCCACTCATCCAGAGGTACATTCAATTCTTCTGTTCCTGGAAGTACAAATCGTCCCTTCTGAATGATCGGGACTTTCGTTCCATCTTTTTGGATCACAGCGATCTCATCCAACTCCTCATAAGGAATTGTGATATCTGTGTGACAGTTAAAATAAGCTTTTCCCGGATCCTTACGACGAAGGGCAGAGCACTCATTTTCCTTTGCTATGATCTTCTTTCCGTCCGGATTATGTGTTACCACATCTTCCTCCCAGGAATAACAGGTATCTCCTACTGCAAAATGTGGTCCGGTCTTCTCAGCGATCAGGATCGGCATCAATGCTTCAATGCCATATTTTCTGGCTGCCACATAAGCAGTGGTATTGGTTCCGATGGCAAATTCTCCCATAGGCAGTGTATCATGATGATACAGTACATTTTCCCTGATATACCGGCGGTTCTCGTCTGTATTTTCATAATTGCCACAGTCGTAATCTGTAACCATACCATCTGTAAAAGATAACACCAGATCTTTATAGTATAATCCATCCAGATAGACGCCGCTCACATGGAGAAGGCCGGTGGTTCCGGTAAGTTTCGGTGAAGTAAATACTTCTCCTACCGGAATATTAACGTCTGCTACACAGTTTTCAAAGACAGTCTCCTTCTCTGAATCCTGCTTCTCTGCCAACGCCACAGATTTCAGTCATG
>OGHO01001944.1_pt1 | contig 17751 bp, 11 predicted proteins | sample 1571421 | NCBI WGS metagenome assembly OGHO01 (sample SAMEA2581937, study PRJEB24529) | metagenome | biome: Human gut stool | place: China | collected 2011
GGAGAGTTGATTACCAAGCGGTTTCCCCGCCTGTGTAAGGAGAGGCTAGAGGTGGTAATTACATATAAATTGACTTTCGAGACATCCCCAATCCCACACAACAATTTATATCTTCCGGAAATTTTACTTGACTACTTCAACAAGTTTATCACGTAATAGATTTCTCCTGATATTTTTAGCAACAATATTCCCTTCCCGATCCAACAAAACGATAAACGGAATCTGTTGAATTCCCAAAGCCTGCCGGATTTCCGAATTTTTCCATCCTTTTTTATCAAGCAAACTCATCCAAGGGATTTGTTCTTCTTCACAAGCCTTTTTCCACTTTTCTGTTGAATCATCAAAGGATATACTCACGAAGCTCACTCCTTGAGAAGCAAATTCTTCATGCAGCGTTTTCAAATTCTTCATTTCCTGCCGACAAGGGCCACACCAAGATGCCCAAAAGTCTAACACGACAAAATGTCCTTTCAGAGAATCAATCGTGATCAACTCCCCTTGTTCCGTTTCTGCCTGTATACCCGGACATGGAACTCCTAAGGCTGAATTTGCCAGTTCGTCAACACGTTGCTTTAATTCTTTGCCCTGAGTGGTCCGCTTCATAGCGGGAGAGAGAAGATCATACAATTCTTTCCCCTTTTCATATCTTCCCTGTGTTTCCATATTTGCAATATGAATAGAAAAGATATTATCCGGATGCTTCTTTATAAACTCCTTAGCCAACAGGTAACGTCTCTCTCCCAATTGCAGGATTTCACTCATCTTATCATCAGCCGTTTTCTGATCACCTTGCTGCAATATCTCCCGATAATCAGCTTGAAGTTTACCAAACTCTTTCTGGTATTTTTCTTTTACCAGCTGACTATATTCCAGTTCCAGATCATTCGCCTCTGAACCTTTTATATCAGAATTATCCAGCTGATTATACGAAGCTTTTACCTGTATATTCTCCCCGTCGAGGAAAAGAAATATCGTTTTTCTATTAACATTCAAGAGGTAACGCCCTTTTTCAGGTAACGCCCCTTTTAACGTAAACTTACCATTTTCGATAGGTGTTGAAAGTAGTATCGAATTATTCTCACCCAACGTACTCAAGTAAGCCTTTCCATATTTTATCCCCTCGATTTCTCCTTGAATGGTCACCGTATACCCCGAACGATCCGCACAAGCGATCAAGGATATTACGGATAACAATATCCCTATTCCAACCCATTTCATATTCATTGTCTTATTGTACATCATCACCGATAGCCTGCAAATCAATATTATACTCCTTCTTAAAATGATCGATCATGTAAGTATATTTCTTACGAATCATCTGCTTTTTATCTATATCCGGATGCAAAATACCACCAGGGGCTATCAATTGTTCATACGGAGTTGAGACGATAGCATTCACATACTGCTCCCAATCCCCGGCAATCGTCCTGTAACTATAATGTAAGATTCCGTACTCGTATTTATTAGCATTAGTTATAGCTGAGGAATTATAATCTGTTGCCGAAGTAAATAATGTAGTGCGCTTTATCAATCCCCGCTCGACAATTCCTTGTAAAAACTTGGCCACCGCTTCTGACTTGAAGGTATTTACCTGCCCCGCTGTCATTCGCTTCACCTCTGCATTCCCCCAATTAAATCCAATATAATCATATCCGAAGTAAGCATGGGTTAAGGTACGATCAAGTTCCGTCGGCATTCCCGAACCAGCTTTCACATAGTCAAATTTACTGGTTAATAACACCTTAAAAGGCATTACCCGATAGAGTAACGTATCTGAGAAATACTTAAAAAAATGATTCTCCAACAAATCCAATTGCCCTCCTACATAATTTTCATCAGCCACTTCTGCCTCATATCCGGCCTTACGTGCTTTCGTTGCCGTGTCTAACGTCCAACGAATATCAGAACTAATCGTCCAATAATAATCTTTCGCAACAAATTTATAATAAATCCGAGTATTATATTTCTCTGAAAGAGCCACGATCCGAGCATCATAATCATGATTTCCCTGGGGTAGAACATATAACCCGTCAAAAGTCTCTGGCTCTTCGGTTGGAGTAATATTGTCATCATTGTCACAACCAACGATCATTCCTACTAAAACTCCAAGCAATATCCATATATTTGTTTTCATACCTTTTCTTGTTAATATTTTACATCAAAAATTAGGTTCCAGATTGGGATTTCGATCCAATATATATTGAGGAATCGGTAACACATACTTCGAACTTTTCGCTTCCAACACGTGAGTTACCGGTTGTCCCGCTTCGAGCGTGAGTACATGAGTGATCTCCGGCATCCCGTAACGACGTAAATCAAACCAACGATGTTCTTCAAAAGTCAATTCCCGTCGACGTTCATCCATATAAAATTCCAATAAACTATTTCCTCTTTTATCTACATCCTGATACATCTCTGTACGGGTATCAAAACGACATGAACGCAAATAATTCAAGTCCTTTAAAGCTGCCTTTCTTGACTCTTCATCATTATTTTTCAAGTACAACCGGATATTTGCCTCGGCTCGATTCAAATAAGCTTCTGCCACTCGCATACCTTTCGAATTTCCGGTAATTGCCTTCTTGCCTGATTGTATTATCCTCTGAGTACCTTGCGCATAAGTACGGTAATAACATTCCTTTCTCAAATCTACCAAACCACCAGCATTGTCTTTTCCATACAAATCTTTCAGCTCTTGGGAAGCCTCATAAGCAACCGGGGGACTATACGGGTAAAAGAAAGTATCAAACTCGTTAGCTGACGAGTATCGCCAAATACACTCGGGACTAGCGGGATCAAACACACCCGTCCCGGTCATCCAACTAAAACGACCATCAGCCATAACAACATCCGATAAATTCAAAAGTATCGGGCTACGTCCGATCACGTAATCCGCTTGTTTTATAACCTGCTCCCATTTTTCCTGATAAAGATATAAACGTGACAACAAATTGTGAACCAACAGATCATTTGCCTTGAACAAGTTATTATTCTGCCCGTGTTCATCCATTAAAGGAACTGCTTCCAACAAATCTTTCTCGATTTGGGAATACACTTGTGCCATAGTCGCCCGCCGGGGAAAATCATCTTTCACGGCAGAAGATAAAATCAAGGGTACGCCAAGTTCTTTCGAACGATCAATACCTTCGGCATTATACGGCTTCGCATATAAATTCACTAACATAAAATAATAATATGCTCGCATAGCCAGCGCCTGCCCTTTCACGTTACTTTTCTTACCCTTGTCTCCAATCACCGCATCAATATTATCTAACACCACGTTACATCCCATAATCCGAGAATAGTAATATTCCCACGTATTCACTGCGGTTGTCGTATTTGCCGCCATTTGTTCATACATATCCGATTGCCAGGTAAACACGGCCGCTCCTGTAATCAATGCTTTCGTCTGAGAAGCAACACTGGGATAGTTACTATCGACATCATCCGTCAATAAATCCAGATAAGATAAAACCCGCGTAATTATAGGATACGCCTCCCCGACCATTAACTGTTCCAAATCATCTGCCGTACTCGGCACAATCTCATCCTGACTGTATTCATCCAAAAAACCACTACAACCGATACCGATCGTCATCATGAAAAAAATCACTATATAATTTTCTATATTTCTCATACCATCAAATTTATTTAGAAACTAACATTTAATCCCAGTGAAAAAGTCTTCACTATAGGCTGAGAGCCTGTTGCCACTTCCGGGTCTACCCCCTTATATTCGCTACTCACAATAATAAACGGATTAGTTACCCCAGCCGTCAAAGCCAAATGCGTCAGACGCAAACGTTTTACAATTGATTCCGGAAATGTATAATTTAACGATATATTATTACAACGGAAAAAAGAACCGTTCACAACCCGGATATCACTATAGTTATACATCCGATAAAGATATTCCGAACCAACCACGGAAGTAGTGGGAGCACTTCCTCCCACAGACGGGTAATTAGGAATATTCGTGACTTTCTCATCCCCCGGTTTCTTCCAACAATCAACCATATCCTTAGAAAGATTTAAATACGCACTCGGCACATCAACTTCGGTTCCCGAGGGAAATAAATCATCCAAGAAACGTTTACTCCCGATGTTCACGTTAAAAGAAGCTGATAATGTCAATGTCTTGTAGCGGAATGACGTGGATATACCTCCGGCAAAATCCGGATCAAGAGTTCCGGCATATTTCAAAAAGACAGTAGCATCTTTAGCAGCTTCCGGCATTTCTTCCTTGGACGGCAGATAAAAAGTAGGTCGTCCTTCATTTGTCAAACCTGTAAATTCGAATGCCCAAATTGATGACAAAGCATAACCATCTTTCACCAAGCTACCACTAACAGCCGTACGCCAATTTTTATTTTGTTCCGTTTGGGAATCCATCTTGTTATAATTTTTAGACGTGTTGAATGACAATGTCCACAAAAAATCCCGAGTTCTTACCGGAGTCATGGCTATGCTCAATTCCCATCCTTTATTATACAAATTTCCCCCGTTGATAGGCATGGAATTAACTCCATACTCGTAGGCAACCTCTTTATTCAAAATAACATCTTCTGTCTTTTTGTGATAATATTCCGCCGTTACCATTAATCTGTTTTTCAACAATCCGATATCTATTCCCAAATTCACGGTCTTTGTTTTCTCCCACCGCAAATCGCCATAAGGTAAGGACTTTACTTTTAACTGGAACTCCTTCGTATAATATTCCAACCCCATGATCTTAGCCACCAAATTAGGACCATAATTCTCGGCGACATTCCCCTGCCAACCGTAAGTAGCACGAAAACTCAACTCGTTAAAAAGATTTTGAGAATGCATCCAAGATTCGTTCACAACATGCCATACCCCTCCAATCGACCAGGTCGGTAAGAAACGATGCTTCGTATCCTGTCCGAAACGATTAGATGCATCACTCCGGATACTTCCGGTAACTACATAACGTTCAGCAAAAGAATAAGTCAACGAACCAAAATAAGACATGTAATTTGACTTCTTATCGACAATATTATTCTTTATAAACAGGGTATATATGGGATTATCATATTTAGCTGTTCCTATCGTATACTGCAAAGGAGGTAAAGTGACCGTTTTGCCTCGATCCGGGAAATAGCCGTAAGTAGTGGCACTCGTCCCGTCATATTTGGAACTACGACATTCAAACCCGACAAACACGCCTAACCGATGACGTTTAAATACATGATCGTAAGCAAGCGTGTTTCTCCAGGTCACTGTCAAATTCTGATCATTAGTCGTGTTCAATTCTCCCCCGTGAGGTAATTGCGATTTTTTATATTCTGCCGACTCCGAGCTGAAAAGCCCGTAATCATATCCCCGTTTCTGCGCTATATAAAAACTACGCTCCGAAGCATACGATTCTCCCGTTGTCCCGCTATACGTCAAACCTAAAAGACTCTCGAAATTCAAGCCTTCCAATATGGTATATCTCAGGTTTACCGTTGTCCCCAGACTCTTTTTATTATTCTTGTTCCCAGTATTTTCCAACTCATTCAACACATTATAGGAAAGCATTCCCGTACTATTCTTTGACGGGTAAAAAAAGTGGGTTCCATCCTCGTTAAAACAAGGTATCGCCCGGCTAGTCGTTCTGGCATACTGATACGGATTTACCACGTAGAAACCATTTGTCTCCGAATAATCCCCATTCAACTGGGCATTAACAAGCAATTTATCATTCAACCGAAAGGTCATTTTCATAAGCGAATTATACGATTGCTGATCATTTCCTTTTGCCGCTCCTTTATTTTCGGAGACACCCAAAGACCAATAATAAGTTATTTTATCCGTTCCCCCGGATATACTTAGGCTATGATTATGACTAAACGGATTACGATACAAAAGGTCAAACCAATCCGTGTTTACCTCTTCCAAACGTTTCACTTCCGCATTAAACTCATCGTAAGTTACTTGCTTATTCAAAAACTTTTTCAATACTCCCTCATACCCGACATCCTCTAAGGTTCTTCCATTATACACCAATCGTTGATTGTATATTTCCCTTGAAGCCTCTATTCGTTGTTGCGAATTCATCAGATGCATCTTGTCATACGTCAACCGGGAAGAGATTGAAAAATTACCGCTATAATTTACAGCCATTCTCCCTTTACTACCTTTCCTCGTTGTTATCACAATTACCCCGTTGGCAGCTTTTACCCCATACAATACTGTCGCCGCCGCATCTTTCAACACCGTAATATCTTCAATATCATTGGGATTTAACCAACTAATGGCATTACCGACAAAGTTACGCACCATGTCAAAATTATCATTAGATATTGCCCCTGTTGACGAGAATTCCTGTGCCTTAAAAGGTAAAGGATCTTCCTGTATTATCCCGTCTACCACCCAGACAGGTTCCTGATTACCAAGAAGTGTAGATGTTCCCCGCACTCGTACTTTCTGACGAGCACCAACTAAGCCGCTTGTGTTATTTACCACGGCTCCGGCAATCTTTCCCTGTAACATCTGCTCAAGACTATTTGTCCCGTTAAAAAACAATTCATCCCGTCGCACTTTCTGTGCAGATCCCACCATATCTGTTTTGCGAATATTCTGGTAACCGGTCACAACCACCTCTTCCATAGACTTCACGTCTTCCTCCATAGTGACATTTATCACGTCTTTGCCCGTGTACTTGACCTCTTCTCGTTTCATGCCCACAAATGAAAATACCAACACGACATTCTCTTGCTTAGGAATAAAAAAAGAATAATTACCTTCAGAATTTGTTGTTACTCCCGTCGTGGTTCCTTTCAATAAAACAGAAACCCCAGGCAAAGCACTTCCATCTTTTCCGACAACCTTTCCCTGAACAAGTATCATCTCCCGTCCTTCATGCTTCTCATTATCCCGACGAATAATCACATGCTTATCCCGAATCTCATAAGTTAAATCGGAACCTTTCAAACAATACTCTAAAATTTCCCGGATGGTAGCATCCTTGAATGTATAATCCTTCAAACCAATTTTCCGTATCTCTTGCGGATTATACACGAAAGAATAATCGCTATTCTTCTCGATATGAAGATAGACCGCACTTACCGATACATTTTTAAGTTCAAACGTAAATCGTTTTTCTTGAGCGAAATTTCGCACAGGAAAGTTTATTAAAACGATTAGCAACGAGACTTTCATGAATACTCCAAAAAGTCTCAACTTTTCTCGCGAACAGAACCCGCTTTCTCCATTTTTTTTCATAAATTTGTACTTCAATTAATTGTTAATTAATAATTACTTGTGGGGAATTTGGGTGGTGCCGGTTCCCCGCAGTATTTTATTGGCCAATTTCTTTTACTGTAATTACTCGTCCTTTTTGTGAAAAATGAATATCTCCCGTATTAGATAATATATCCAGAATCACACTTATATCATCGTACTTTTTCAATCTTGCCGTCAAGCGTATATCGGAAACCGTGCTATTCGCAAAGAAGCAATCAAAATCATACCATTTTGCCAACTCTTTCATAATCTCCCCCACGGTTACCTCGTTAAACACGAAATAGCCATCTTTCCAGGATGTAAAATACAAGGTCTCCACATTTGTTACTTTTGTTCCGTCTTCATCTATAATCACCTGTTGCCCGGGGAGAATGATAAATGATTCATTCGTAGAATCACACACGGCGACCCGTCCCCGTACCAAAGTCGTCTGGTTCGCCTCTCCTTTATAATCCCGAACGTTAAACTCGGTTCCTAACACGGTGATCACAGAACGGGATGTTTTCACCGTAAAAGGAGCCGTCTCATCATGAATGACATCAAAATAAGCCTCACCCGTTAATTCCACTTCGCGTTCATTTCCGACAAACCTTTCCGGATAACGTAATCTAGAACCGGCATTCAACCACACTTTTGTTCCATCCGACAATACTAACTGAAATTCTGCTCTTGTCGGGACCTCCATTACATTGTACACTAATTCGGAAGAAGTAGCATCACCTTCTACTTCATAAGAAACCCCCATCGTCCTATCTACCCGAATTCGAGCCATGTTACTCTGCAATAGCGTATCTTGTCTATCCAACTCAACCTGAACTCCCGTTGATAACGTCAAGAGAGCACGATTTGTCCCTCCAGTTATAAACTCCTGCCCAAAAGAAGATTCCACATGAGACTCGTTATTCGTATACAACATCACGACACTTGCCATCACAAATATCGCAATTGAAGCTGCAATTGAAATTTTCCCGATACCCCGATATTTTTTAACTCGTTTTCTTGTTTTCACTCGATCAAACGCTCGCTCTATATCTAATTCCTTGCGTACCTCTATTTGGTGTTCAAAATTCTTTTCGTCCTGCAATGATATAAATAAACGTTTATTTTCATCCGATTCTCCCAACCATTCATCCAACCGGACTAATTGCTCCGGAGTCACCTCGCCTTTCATAAACGCAACAATAATATCCGCTATTTCAAAATTTTTATCCATCACGTTGTTTTCTTATTCATATTAATAACTCACAACTCCGGGAAAAGGGGTAAAAGAAAAAAGAAAAAAAATAGCAAAAAAAACAAGGCAAAAAAACAGATATTTACTTGCGTAAATAAAAAAAAACTCTAAATTTGTCTTTTACAAATGGGAGTGGTGAATTTCGTTGATAATGGATGACTTGCGTAACATATATAGGGAACATCAATATAAAATTCTGTTCAAAGAATTTTACCCTTCACTTGTGCAATTCGCTTTCCAGCACATCAGCAACCACGAAGCCGCAGAAGACATCGTGCAAGAGATATTCGTATACCTTTGGGAAAAACAAATCAAATTTGATCACGAACTGGCCCTTCGCACTTACTTGTATCGCTCCACTCAAAACAGGTGCTTTACCTACCTCCGGGATCGCAAGATTCAACAACGTCACGAAAAACAAATCACAAGTAATTGGCAAGAAGAAGAGGAACCAACTGTGATAAACAATCTTATTCAAGAAGAAGTATATCGACAACTCCTTGCTTCTATCGATCACTTACCTCCACAGTGCAGAAAAATCTGTTTGCTCACCCTGGAAGGCAAGAAACCATCCGAAATAGCAAAACAACTGGATCTAGCCGTAGACACCGTGAAAAAACAAAAACAGATTGCCCTAAAACGCTTGCAAGATGAATTAGGAACTCTAACCACATGCTCTCTGTTCTTACATTTATGGTTGTCTTAAAACAAAAAATACCTGACCTCATTTTCACAAGGTCAGGTAATAAAGACAAACAAAATTCCTAATATTATTTCAAAAGAACCTTAGCAATAAATTCTTCCAATTCCTTTCCTCTCAAATCGGTCCCGATAATTCGATTATCTTCATCCAATACAATTATACATGGAATACCACTCACTCCATATAATTTCGCAGCCGCACATTCCCAGCCCTGTAAATCCGACACGTGAATCCATGGCAAACTATCCTGTTCTATCGCCTTCACCCAAGCCTCCTTCTTCATGTCTAAAGAAACACTAACAACCTCAAGATCAGAATTATGATACTTATCATACAATCTTTTCACAGTAGAATTTTCCTCCCGACACGGTCCACACCAAGATGCCCAAAAATCAAGAATCTTAATCCTTGCCTTAACAGCATGCAAGGCCAAAGATTTACCATCCGGGGTATTCAACGTGAAATCCGGTGCTATTGAACCGACTGCAATCCTCCGTTCTCGCTCCACGTAAACTTTCAACTCTCTTCCGATTACAGAATTCCGTGCAGTATCCCCCAATAATTCAAATTTTTGTATCAACTTTTTTTTACGAACAAGCTCTTTTAAATGTCCCCGTACCAAAGCCACAGAAACAATATTATTATTCTCTCGAATAAAAAGATTCTCTTTATAATCATAAAGCGAATCCAAATTATCCATCCGGGCACGCACGGTTAAGACTCCGAAAAGGCTATCAGCCTCTACACTCTTTTTATACTCTTCGCACAACACTCTTCTCTTTGCTTGTATAGAATCTTCTACCTCTTTCTTAAATTGTTCTCGTAATGCTTGAAGTCGTCCCCCCGTAAGTTCAAAAATAGTTGGATTGCTCATATCCGCATCCAAAACAAACTCCATATTTTCAAGAAAAAAAGGAATTTTAAAATCACCTTTATCTGCCTGTAACCAAGCAAATATCGGTTCCTGAACATATCCTCGCATTTCAAACATTCCATTTTTCACTTCCACAGAAATTAAAGTATCAACCTTCTGTTCTGTATCTAATGTCATTAAAAACATTTTCCCCGAAAAATGTTTCAAATCTCCTTTAATCACATACCCTGGGGTCGTGTGACAAGCACACACGACTCCCATAATAAAAAATAAATATTTAATATTCATATTACTTATCTCTTTCTCTATATGTAACATCCACAATTTTACCCAACCCCATGTGTTCCTTCTTCTGCACTAAATCACCCATCAAATTAGGCACATCATACATTCTAACAATCCCACAACCATTTTCGTCTTTATCTTCCACGTTTGTAGCTACCAACAATTGATAATTTCGAGCTCTTTCCCAATCTTTATAAGCCTCCCAAGCCACAAAAGCAGTAAATTTAATCACCTGTATCGTTTCTCCCGGGAACGAAAGTACCTCTTTCGCTTCCCTATCCGGATGTGACATATCAAATTGGTACACTTTATTATCCACAGCATAAAATAAATAAGGATACATGTGATGACAAGCAAATTGTTTCACTCGATCCAAATTGGGTCCAAAAACTTCACCGTAATATTCTTGCGTATTCTTTCCCGAAGCATTTAAAATAATCCCGTAAAAAAAGTATTTCCCGGTTCGGGGATCTCGCAGAATAGCATAATTATAACCATTTTTAGTCGATTCTAAATGTACCATATCCTGCCCTGTTTGTGCACTAAAAAGTTGAGTTCCATTAAACTTCATCACAGAAGGATAAGAAGCACCATCAATAACTTCCACAAATTGTTTATTAGTCTCATCATACATCATAACAGAAGGTCCGCTATACGTGGAAACATAATTCACGCCCACAAAAGGTGCCGCAACAAAAGGAGTTTTCCCCTCCAACTTGTTAATAGGAAAATCAAATATACTTCCCCAAATTTTCTTGTCATTCAAATACGCATCCCCATTTTTATCTACAACTATCCAATAACTTGTTTGACTCCCGAATTGAGAGATTCCTGATGCTCTCACCTCCACTTTTTCCGGTTGTGCGCCAAATTCCCATCGGAGATTATTATCTTCTCCCACGTGTAAATCCAGCTTATCCATATTATAAGTTCCTTTTTCGGATATAAACAATCTAGCACTTCCCCCTCCCGTACGATAACTATTGATTAATTTAATCGGTTTGCCTGTCCTAAAATTAAGCTCTTGCCACAAATCATGAGCTATCATATCCTCATTCTCGTTCACATTAAATATAATATCCAACCGGGATTCCCCTCCTTTATCACACAAAACCATCCATCCCTCACTCGTTAAAGTTCTTACTCGCAAATAGAAATTTTTATACCAAGATATTCCATTTCCCGGATCCGACACGATAAAAAAGCCTCGATACGTCCCAGCCTTCTCGGTGATAGGAAGTATCAAATTTTTCTCTTGACTAACCACGTAATCTATCGTGTCGCCATCAACATTTACATCCGCAGTCGAAGGTATTAATTTCCATGTGAACTGATACCGCTCATGATCGTCATTATACCAAGGGGATTCTATCTCCGGATAAATCTTCAATGAATCCACGAAAGCTATCTTCTCATAATACACTTTATCCTCTATTCCCGAGATCTTCAGTTCATTAATCTCCTTATAATCGTAATTACCTTTATCATCATAACATGATATAACGCACCATGCCAAGGCAAGAAACAACAAATACTTATATTTCATAATCACCATTTTACAATTTTCAACTATCAATTCCGAGAAGCCGGTCCCATTTCCATCAATTCATCATTCTCATCTTCAGTCGGGTGCTCCTGTAACCAACGATGCATATACTTACCAACATACTTCAAATAACCTTCGGATAAATCACTCGCTAAATTACCAAGTGCCCAAGTTTCACGATCAATACCCATTACATCACAAATAACAATAGATTTCTTTACAGAATAATCCCCAAACACGCTCGGTCCCAACATATACCACCACCTCGGCATAGGAAAATTTTCATCCATATACACAACTCTTTGAATATCCAATAATCTCGTAGTTACACTATCTTCCTGCCATTGCCGGCTATACAAAAACTGCAATTCCGATGTTTCTTTCAATCTCACAGTAAATCTTCGAGCTTCTTTTTGCAAAATTTCCGTTCGTAATAGTTGAATATTAATTGTCGTTTCAGCTTGTAAAGCCGGAAGCGTATACTCTACACTAAAAGGTCTGTAATCCACTCCTTCTATGGCTCGTAATGTATCCTCCAAATCTGAAATAACATCAATTGAAAATTTACGGTCATAAGGGGCTACATCACCGAAAAGACAAACTTTCAACATTAAAGATTGTTCTTTCAACTCGCTATTCTTTAATCCCCATGAAACAGTAACCGTATCCAAACGCATATCCTTTGTATCAAAATAAATTCCGCATTTTCCGGCATAAGCGTCAATCTCTTCCTCGCAGGCACAAAAGGCCACAAGTAAAAATAATATAAAAATCAAATATCTCATAACCATCTATTTAATTATATTGTAATTCTCCATCCGGGATTGGAAGGACATAATTTTTTAAATTAACGGAAGTCATCCCGTAGCGATCATAAGCCGATTGCACACTAGTTTTCATTTTCCTTTTATAAAAGAAAAACAACTGTCCCTCTCCGTAAAATTCCCGACACCATTCCTCATCCAACATAAAAGACATCCAACGATCAGGAATACTTTCTAACCCCCGATTGTTTCTTAATTCATTAAAGTACACTACTCCGTCAGCAACTTTAGGTTCTGCTTCCGCAGCAATCATGTACATCTCGCTCACACGAATCATAGGAATGACCTGTGATAACAAAGAATCTTTCCCGTGGTACTTATTAAACACCTTATAATTCACTCCTCCTAGCTCCACAGAACTGCTTGCGAATCCAGAAATTAACCGATAATCTTGTTTTTCATTTTCAAAAACCTCATTAACAACATCTTCCCTAGGCACTAATAATGCCGTCAATTTCAAATTATCCCCATCAAATAATGAAGTAAAAATACTACTGCGATTCAGATTCTGTAAAGCAAACAACAATTCAGAAGAAAACATTCTATCCGGATTTTCAGAACTTGCGGCAATCGTCATCGGGTCCACCCAAGGGAACCATTTTTTTTGAATAGTTATCACTTTCTTGGCATACTCCAAGGCTTTCACTTTATCACCCCGGTACATATATACCCTAGCTAACAACGCTTGTACAGCATAATAATTTAAGCGCAAATTACGATCGCTTTTAAAATTGTCTAAACGATCACCCTGCGGACCGTACTCTATGATCGGATCATGCTGCAATAACTCCTCCGCCTGTAACAAATCATTTATTACTTCTTGTATAAATTCATTTCCAACCAAAGAAGGCTTTACTTCCAACACGAATTCCTTATAATAAGGAATAGAAGTTAATGCTGAATCCTTCCCGTATACCGGACCAAACAAACGAAACAAGTCAAAATGCAACATGGCTCGCAAAGCCAACCCTTCCCCCTTTACCAAACAATAATGATCATCTGGTAACACACTTCTATTCTCTTCACAATTTTTTAGAATCAAATTCGTATTGGCTATCAAATTATAAGCCTTCGACCAAATGGAAGAAATACGCCCTTTAGCATCTGAACCGATATAATTATATTGTGTCAACAAATAATTACCCGAAGCCTCTTGATCTATCGCATAACGTTGGGCCAGTATTTCCACAAACTCGCAAGTCAAAGAACGCCCATACAACTCATTTTGATTTAACTCAACATATACCCCATTTAAAGCTTTTTTAAACCCGGAAAGAGTCGAAAAAGCATTCTCTTCCGACACCCGATCACTAGGTTTCACATCCAACCAATCGGAACATCCATACAAGGTAAATGCCAAAACTGTTAAAATAATATATATACATTTTCTCATATCCATTCATTTAAAAATTAAAAGATATCGCAAACGAAACACTTCTCGCAAATGGGTAATCTATACCCCTTTCAACCTTTATTGTCGAAAAACGACAAATATCATTCATGTAAGCACTCACGGTCATTCCTGAAAAACGAATTTTCTCCATCCAACGTTGTTCAAACTCGTAAGCCAAACGAATAGACTCCAAGACCAGATAATTATTTTTCTGAACAAAACGAGAGGACATCGGTGTAGACTCCGTCAATGATATTCCCTTGTATTTTGCTCGATCACCAGGTTGCTTCCACCTATCATATAAAGCTCGTTTATCTTGATTACTTTGTAAACCAGCAGCTGAAATATTTTCTACTTTATCATACAACGTACTGTTAAAAGCGTCTGCTCCAAAGCTATATCGGACATATACGCTACAAGAAAAACCTTTCAAATACAACACATTACCAATAACTCCCTCCAATTTAGGGCGAGTATCACCGACTTCCACTTCGTCATCATAACTATAAGAAAAAACACGGGTACCATCTTTTCTCAAAAAAATCTCACGTCCGGTAGCCGGATCTATACCTTCCGACCGTACGGTCCATAAGGCCGATGGACTTCCACCATCGTAATACCGAGTCAAACTCTTGGACAAATTTTGCCGATTATATTGATCTAGTTTACTGCCAATTTTATCATAATAAGCAGTACCGTGACGAAATGTTACGCTTGTTGTCCAATTTACACGTTCTTTAGGCTTATAAAGAAATGCGTACTTGATTGTTCCATTACATCCTTTTTCTACCTGTCTACCAATATTTGCCAATCGACTGGAAACACCCACAGATAAAGGGACCCCAACTGTAGCTAATAACGGATCCGTTAATTTATGATAATAATCAAAATTCACATGGAAACGATTATCAAACATACTAATATCACAACCAATATTCTTATCTATCGTTTTTTGCCACTCTAAATCCGGATCACCAAAAGCATCCACAAGCAAACCGGTTCCGAAATTATTCATCATCCAGTTATTAAATTTATAGGTTGTAATCGTGTTGAATGATCCAAAATTTTGATTCCCAGGATTACCGATTGATGCCCGAATTTTCAACATCGAAAATAAATTCGTGTTATCTTTAATAAAACTTTCATTATGAAGATTCCATGCAAGTCCGATGGCCCAAGTTGTCGTGAATTGCTTGTTTGACCCAAAAACAGAAGTTCCATCCGAACGTAAATTAACATCCAACAAATAACGATTTTTATAGGAATATCCCCCATTGAAATAAAAATTCACGCTACGCTTTTTAGAATCTGTTGAAGTCGGTTTACCTCCTTCTGGATAACTATTTGAAAAAGCAGGAGTCGTAAAATCACCTTCCGGAAAACCACTAGCTCCAAAATTTTTTGTCTCACTTTTATTTTCTCGAAAAGCAGCACCCAATACCGCATTTACTTGATGAGCATCACCCAATAATTGTCCATAGGTCACGGTAAAATCGCCCTCATAACTAAAATCCTCCGAACGTGAATCCGAATAAGACCCTTTCTTTAATACATCCATTCCATCAAATGAAGTATCATCAGGCGAACGAAAAATTTCCTTATCCGATGTCGATTTACTAATCCCAACACGCCCGCGGAGATACAAAAAATCAAACGGACGATACTCCATGTTGAAATTATTTCTCACTCCAAACGAATTTCCTTGATTATAACTATTCAACGCATCATTCCATAATGGATTAGGAACATAAATACTACTTGATTGAATCCCAAGACTAGCTCCCGGATTATAAGGAGTTTCTAACCATTTATCAATCCCTCCGGATTCATTCTTTTTTCGATAATACGGGTTAGCACGGGAATACTCGGAAAAAGCCACCACGGGATCATTCGTTTTATTAAAATCCACAGTCAACTTGTTGTTAAAACTCAACTTGTTCTTCCGATAAAGCAAATCAAGATTCCCGCTCATAATCTGTCGCCTAGACTCTTTCATTACTCCCTGTATATTTGTATAATTCACTCCTAATCCATAGCGCATCTGTTGATCTCCACCTTCAATATACACGTTATGCCGCTGGTTAAAAGCTGTTCGCAAAGGTTCTGACATCCAATAAGTATCTACACCTTTTTTCACCTCTGCTAACAATCTATTATAACGAGTCATATTCTCCTCTGTTCCAAAAGGCAAATTAGACTCAAATCGACCGGATAAAAGTTCAAATTCCAATTTTTCTTCTGCATTCATCAAATTATAAGCACTCAAATCAGCAAAAGAGACATCGAAACTTCCATTATAAGAAAGTCTCACGCGACCTTGAGCCGGAGCCTTGGTCTCAACCACGATAACCCCGTTAGCCGCTTTCGCCCCATAAATTGCTGTTGACGCAGCGTCCTTTAGAATCGTAACTGAAGCAATCCGATCCATACTCAAATCCATAATGGTCTGCAAAGTTGTTTCAAAACCATCCAAAATAAATAACGGCTGATTTGGATCTTCACCAAATTGTTCCTTAAACCCCACAATACTCGTTTTTCCCCTTATCTCCACATCTGGTAAACGATTCGGATCCGAACCATATTGATTGTTCTCCAGAATATTAAAAGCGGGATCCAATGTTTTCAAACTCTGTAACAAATTCTGATTCCCCACCATCTTTAAATCTTCCGCTTTATAGGTCTGTGAAGACCCCGTAAAGCTCTCTTTTTTACGGCTATAAATTCCCGTCACAACCACCTCATCTACCGTTGTTTGTTTATCCTGTAACACGACATTAACAACCGTTCGCCCAGCAACATGAATTTCTTCTTTCTTCATCCCTATAAATGAAAAAATTAGAACCGGAGTTTCCGTCTCAGGAATCGTAAGTGAATACTCTCCATTCATGTCAGTCGTGATCCCCAAGGTCGTTCCTTTCAACAAAATTGTAACTCCCGGCAAAGGCACATCGTCCTTATCTGTTACTTTTCCCTTAATCGTTATCTTAGAAATTTCCGGAGTTTTTGCTCCTTTCCGTTTGATCACAACCGTATTTTGCTGAATAACATACTCGAAACCTGTGTTTTTCAAGCATATATCCAACGCTTCTTTCACCGTTTTTTTCTTAATTTCCACGTCTATTTTGCCCGCTTTATCCAAATCGGTTGCATTATAAACGAAAACCAATTTTGACTGTTTTTCGATAGCCCAGATCACATCTTTAACAGACACATCCTTCATCGAAAGATTAATCACGGGCTCCTCTTCTCCTACATTTGCTATAACATTGCTGGAAAATAAAAGAAAAAGAGTCACTTGACAGAAAAAGAACAATTTTTTCATTTTTGTCCCTCTCCAATGAATACTTCTACGTTTTTTTTTCATAATTTTGAAACTGATTGATTTATAATTACGCCTCCGCCAAGAGGCTTGATTAATTAGCGAAGAATAATCACGTATTCTTCGCTATTTTATTTGCCTACAATTATTTTCTTTCCTACAATCTCAAAACAAACAGTACCCGTACTTTGAAAAAGTTCCAACAAAGGCAATACTGTTGCGTGACGATTAAAATTACACCCGAAAAGATAATCCTTTACCTCTTCATCCCGATACTCAACCTCCACGTCATACCAACGGGAAATAAAATCCATAATTTCTTTCA
>OGHO01001954.1_pt1 | contig 17648 bp, 19 predicted proteins | sample 1571421 | NCBI WGS metagenome assembly OGHO01 (sample SAMEA2581937, study PRJEB24529) | metagenome | biome: Human gut stool | place: China | collected 2011
GGGTGAGTGGTCCTACACCTACCGGGGCGAGACGTTCACCGAGTCCGGCGAGTGGGTGCACCTGCCCGCAGGCGAGGCCGGGAACCTGCTCCTGTGGATCAAGGGCGTTGAGGCTGGAAGCTGATGGAGCATACACTGGACCATGAATCCCGGCTTTCCCGCATTGAGGCATTGCTCGAAGCGCTCAACCAGCGGCTTGACGACGCGATACTCACGCAACTCCGCGACCATGGAAAACGCATTCGGGATCTTGAGGATCATATCTCGGTTATGGCCGAGACGTGCGCGCGGGAACGCGGGGAGCGGCAGGGCAGCAGGACAACGGCCATCGCCATCATAACCGCCCTCTCGGGAGTTGGCGGTTGCATCGGTGCCATTGTGGGCCGGATGTTTTGAGAATGCCCTGTGCATGAATGGACACCTACGCGCTCCAGCGTCAGCTTCTTCAGGCGGAACTTCTTCCAACGGAAAAGCTTGTAGGTATGGTTCTCGCCCTACACATGGACAAGCGGACCGGAAAAATCCGCGTGCGGCAGGAAACCGTCGCGCAGGAGTGCGGCGTGTCTGTGCGAACAGTGCGCAGGGCCATTGCTGCGCTCGTATCCTCCGGGGTGTTTGTTTCTATGGCAACCGGACGCTCCTCGGTTTTGGTTGCTGGTTCTGGAAAGAGTACTGGAAGAGTGGATCGGCCACCGGTGTCCTATCAGACCGGTCACGGGTGTCCGCAATTGAAGCGGAAAAGGGCCCCTTGGGAGTATGATTTGGCGCACAGTACGAGGCCCGAGGAAGAGGAGAAACGAGGGCATGAAAGTTTTTTGAGAGAACAGGAAGAACGCAGGCCAAACGGGGGGTGCGACGATGGCGGCACGATTTGATTGGGAATCCATCCGGGCCGAGTACGAAGTAGGGGCGAGCCAGTCCGATCTGTCCAAGCGGTACGGTGTGAGCCGGACGGCAATACAAAAGCGCATCCGGGCCGAAGGATGGGTGCAGGATATTTCCGGCACCGTGAACCGCATGGCAGAGGCCAAGGTTGCGGGCGTGGTTGCAGGCTGCAACCCTCAAAAAAAGGCCGAAGCCTTGGACCGCGCCGCCGAAGCCAAGGCCGCTGTCATCACCCGCCACCAACGGGAGTGGGATCGGCATCAGTCCATTATGGATGAGGCATTGTCCGAAGGCAGCTTCGACAAGGCCAAGCTCGCCAAGATCACCGCCGAGACGATCAAGATCCGGCAGGAGGGGGAGCGCAAGGCGTGGGGCATCGTGGACAAAGCTGCGTTGGATCATACTTCATCCGACGGTTCGCTGTCTCAGCGTCCGGTGGATCTCTCACACCTCTCCCCGGACGAGTTGCTTCGCCTGACAAAGGAAGCCTTCAAAACGCCGGATCATGAGTAGCCCAGCCATCCTTTCCGATATCCGGAAGGCGTTGGCCCGGAGCTGTCTCGCGGCCTTCGTGCGCTACACCATGCCCGGCTACCGCATGGGATGGGTGCATGAGGAAATCTGTTCCGAGCTAGACGCCTTCCTTGCCGATGTCGTAGCCGGGCGTTCCCCGCGCCTCATGCTGACGATGCCGCCCCGCCACGGGAAAAGCGAGCTCGCCTCGCGCCGCTTCCCGGCTTACGCCTTGGGCCGCTATCCCGATCTATCCGTCATTTCCACGAGCTACGCCGCCGACCTGTCCTCGCGCATGAACCGCGACGTTCAGCGCGTCATCGACAGTCCGGAATACCGGGAACTCTTTCCCGGCACGGCGCTGTACGGCAAGAACATCCGCACCGTGGGGAACGGTTCCTACCTCCGCAACTCAGATATATTCGAGGTAGTGGGGCACGCTGGATGCTACCGTTCCGCTGGCGTGGGCGGCGGCATCACGGGCATGGGCGGGCATATCGTCATCGTCGACGACCCATTCAAAGACCGGGCATCCGCCGATTCCCCGACCATCCGCCAGAACGTCTGGGACTGGTACACGTCCACGCTGTACACGCGCCTCGCGCCCGGCGGGGGGGTTCTCATTATCAATACGCGCTGGCACATGGCCGACCTTTCCGGGCGGCTGCTTGAGGCCGCCGCACGGGGGGAGGGCGACCACTGGCGTGTGGTGGACTTCCCCGCCATCGCCACGGCGGACGAGCCACATCGTAAGGCCGGGGAAGCCCTGCACCCGGAACGTTACCCGCTGAGCCAGCTCCTTGCCATTAAGAAAGCCCTCGGCACACGCGACTGGGAGGCCCTGTACCAGCAGCGGCCTACGCCCGACGGCGGCGCCATTTTCAAATCCGAGTGGTTGCGCTTCTGGCTCCCCAAAGATCTGCCAGAGCAGTTCGACCAGCTCCTTATCTCGTGGGATATGACGTTCAAGGACGGCGACGATACCGACTTTGTTGTGGGGCAGGTGTGGGGCCGCAAGGGGGCCGACCGCTACCTCCTCGATCAGGTCCGGCGGCGCATGGGATTTACGGATACGGTCGCCGCGTTCCGGGCGCTCGCCGCTAAATGGCCCGGCGCAGCCCGTAAACTGGTGGAGGATAAGGCCAACGGCCCGGCGGTTATCGACGCGCTGAAACATGCTGTGCCCGGTATCATCCCCGTGGAGCCGGACGGCAGCAAGACGGCCCGGGCCCATGCCGTGACCACGTTCTTCGAGGCCGGGAACGTCCTGCTCCCGCACCCTGAGCATTGCCCGTGGGCGCGGGAGTACGTCGCGGAACTGACACAGTTCCCCGGTGCGCCCCACGACGACCAAGTGGACGCCACAACACAGGCGCTGCGTGATTTCGATACCAAGCGGCCCATGTGCATCAACCCCGCCATCCTCAATCAGCCACGTATGGGAAGGAGAATATAAATGAATGTAAATAGTTAAAGTCCTGCTTCTTGACATCTTTCCTTCACAAAAGGGTTCTCGTTACCTTGTAGTCTTTCAATACGTCTGGCCCGCGTGCATTCCCACGCATCAACCGGATACATCTTGTCCCATGCGTCCATGAGCTGCGTCTGCTGGCGGCTCATGCGGTAGCGCGTGGCGTAGGCGTCGGCCATATACTTGTAGGTCCGGGCAATTTGTCCCCTTGATCTGATAGGCGGCTCGGCCCTGCGGTCGGCGATCTTCATCCCGCAGCTTCCGAAGTCCGGCTCCTCGCCGGGCAACATCTGAAAGTTGTAGTTCTGGCGTAGGGCATTCACCGCGCCGATGGCCGGATACAGATTGTACAGGTCAGCCTGCATGAGCCTGTATTCCCGGCTGACCTTCTCGGCGCACTTGCGGCCTTTGAACGCCTTTCCCCTGTTGTCCACGCACTGCGCGTCGCCCTCGCGCCACTCCGCGAACGCCTGCCCGAAGTTCTCGGCGGGGACCACGTGTTCCCATTCCACCTTCCCGGCCCGCTTCTCGTGCTTCGCGGCAGTAAAACCCTCCGGCAGGGTGACGTTCTTCTTCTCGTCGAACGCCGCCCCGCAGTAGAGCGTGATCCGATGGTCATAATAGACCTGCCGTTCCAGCGTCTTCTTGGCCTTGCTGAACGAATCGTTCCATTCGTTGCCCGCGGCCTGCGCCTCGGACGTCATAACCAGCGCGGCCAGCAGAAACACCATGATGCTTTTGTACATGAGGATACCTCCCTAAAGGTATCCATGTATATATAGATTAATCTATATTGATACAATATGAAAGGTGTCCCACAGCCAAGCCCCCCGAACCTTGTTCACGGTGTGTTTTCTTTTTGGCTCGTAGCATTATGGGCACATGAGCAAGAAGCGCACTTATCGACACGCCACCTCCATACCTCAAGTGCAACCGTCGCGCCGTCTGAATCTCTCCCCGGACGTGCGCGGCGGCCTTGCTCAGTCTTTGCCACCTACGCCCGACGACATCAGCCGGTTGTACGGTCCTGCGAAGACGCTCGGCGCGCCCGAAGATGTGCAGCTTGCGATGGATGCGCGGCTTGCGGATTCCGGCGTCTATTCCCTGCTCCAGCACTCGCTTGAGCTTGGGGTCGGGATTGCGCCGCAATTCATGGGCTACGGCGTCCTCCAGAACCTTGCCCAGAACGGCCTGATCCGTGCCTGCGTCGAGACGGTATCCGACGACATGACCCGAGCATGGATTGAGTTCAAGCGCGAAGGGGAGGGCGGCGACGAGTCATTGCTCACCGACCTTGCGCAGGCGTGCAAGAGGTTCGCACTGCAACGCCTTTTTCATGAGGCGACCGAGCTTGTGGGGTACGAGGGCGGGGCCTTCCTTTTCATCGACACCGGAGCAGTTGGGGAAGAGCTGGAACGCCCGCTGAACGTCAGCCCGTATTCCGCCGAACTCAGGCCCGGCGGCGTGCTGCGCTTCGTCGTCATCGACCCCGTGAACGTCTTCCCCGGAGACTACAACAGCCTTTCGCCGCTTGAGCCGGACTACTTCCGCCCGCGCTGGTGGTGGGTGCTCGGGCAGCGGGTGCACGCCTCGCGCCTCATCCGATTGGTTGCGAACGAATGCCCGGTGCTGCTGCGGCCCGCCTACAATTTTTTGGGCATCCCGCAGGCGCAGATCCTCTGGGATTACGTCCTGCATTTTCAGGAATGCCGCGCCGCCGAAACCCGGCTACTGACCAAGTTTTCGCTGACCGTCTTCAAGACGAAGATGGAAGACATCCTGTACTCAGCTGGGGGCACCGCTCAGATCGATACCCGCATCCGGTACATGATTCAGACCATGACCAATGATGGCGTGCTTGCCGTCGACAAAGAATCGGAAGACGTGGTCAAGCTGGAAACCCCGCTTTCAGGCGTGACCGACATCGTGCGCCAGTCCCTTGAAATCCTCGCCGCCCTGAACCGCACTCCTGCGGTCAAGCTGCTTGGCATCAGCCCGTCAGGGTTCAATGCCACGGGCGAATCGGACATCCGCAACTACTATGACCATGTCAGGAGCCAGCAGGAGAAAGTCCTGCGCGACGGCATCAAGAAGGCGCTCGACTGTATCCAGCTCTACCTGCGCGGAACCATCGACCCGTCCGTGACGTTCGACTTCGCACCCCTTGGCGAAGAAGACAGAGCGGCCCTTGCGACGCTCCAGAAGACCAAGGCCGACACCATCGCCGTCTACATGGATCGGGACATTATCTCTCAGGAAGAAGCCCGACAATCCATTGCTAGCGACCCGGATAGCGGTTTTTCCGATATCGACCCTGCGGAAGTGCCGCCGGGCAACGGAATGCCGGATGCCCTGCCGGAAGCCGGGGAAGAGGGATTGATGCCCGATATCGACGATGTGGATAAGGCAGGGGCCGTCTATGGCTAAGGTCATCCGCGCCATCAAGCCCAACGCGGGCATCCGGGCGAAATACCGGAAACGGCTGATATCTCTCCTCGACGAAATGCAGCGTTCCGTCGTGTGGTGGATACGCGCTGAGTATCGGCAGCAGGAAACTCGGATAGCGCAGGATGCATCCCCGGCAAGTGACCTGCAAGACCGCCTCAAACGCCTGTTCCGGTACTGGACGAAGCGGTGGAAGGAAAGCGCGGAGAGTTTTGCACGGGAGTTCGTGGGCAGTACGAGGCGGCGCACGGAAGCCAGCATGAGGCAGGCCCTCAAAGATGCAGGCTTCACGGTGAGGATGGAGGGAAGCAGGGCCATGAGCGACGTGGCGCGGGCCCTCTTCGAGGAAAATGTAAATCTCATCAAATCCATTCCGCAGCACTATTTCACGGAAGTAACGGGGCTAGTACAGCGTTCAGCCAGCATGGGCCGGGACGTGGAGTTCCTCACCGACGAACTGCACAAGCGGTACGAGATCACCCAGCGCCGGGCAGAATTCATTGCCCGCGACCAGTCCAATAAGGCGACCGAGGCCCTTAAGCGGGTACAGGACAAGGAACTCGGCATCACCGAAGGCATCTGGGTACATGTGCCGGGAAAGAAAACGAGCCGCCATACCCACCAGCTCATGAATGGGAAAAAGTTCGTCATCACGGAAGGTCTTTACGACTCTGACGTGAAGCGCAAAGTGCTTTGCGGTGAGCTTCCGGGGTGCCAATGCACGTACCGGGCCGTTATTCCTGAATTTGGAGACTAGTCTATGTATCAAAGTAAAGGCGTCACCTTCGACGCGGCTCCCTCACAGCGGGAAACCGACGAGAACGGGTTCCTGCACGTCGGGGCGTCGCACATCACGAAAGCGACGGTGAACCCCTATTACGGGCGGGAGATTCCGGGCTGGCAGGAAGCCGGGCTTGACCCCGAGGCGGTCTATTACGGGCTTCGGGACCCGGAAGAACTTCAAGCATCGCTTGAGACATGGGCCGGGCTGCCGCTGCACATTGAGCACCACATCGACAGTGCGGAAGAGCCGCAGAAGCTCACCCGCGTGGGCGCGGTGGGCACGGGCGCGGTCTGGAACCCTCCGTATGTGGATGCGCCGCTGACCGTGTGGGATCGGGCCGCCATCGACGCCATCGAAGACGGTTCCTTCCGGGAACTCTCCTGCGCCTACCGCTACGACCCGGATTTCACGCCGGGCAGCTACGAGGGCACCCCCTACGATTTCATCATGCGGAACATCCGAGGCAACCACGTCGCGCTGGTCGAAGAAGGGCGGGCCGGTCCGGACGTGGTGGTGGCGGATTCTCATCCAACTTCAACGAAAAAAGGAACGCTTATGGGCAAGTTCAGGAAATGGTGGGGAGCTCAGGATGGCGACCCTGCGGTGGAACAGCAGGAAGTCGAATCCGCACAGGGCATCAAGGACTTTGCGGATATCCTTTTGAGCCTCCACAAGAAAAACCCCGTCACCGGGGAGATCGAGGACATCACGGAAGACGAGGATAAGGCGGAAGCCATCCGCAAGCTCGTCGCCGAACTGTCCGAAGGCATGGAGCCCGAAGAGGCCAAAAAGCTCGAAGATACTCTCTCCGATCTGGCCTATTCCCCTGCAACAGGCGACGAGAAACCGGAGAAAAAGGAAGCAATGGACGAAGAAGCCAAGAAAGCTATGGACGCCTGCGGGCTTGATGCGGAAGACCCCGCAGAATCCCGCGCCTTTGCCGAAGGCGTGAAATACGGCGAGGAACTGGAGCGCAATCCGGACGAACGCAGGAAGCTCGACCGCGAGCATGAGTCCGAGGGTATGAAAAAGGCTATGGATGCCTGCGGCCTCGACGCTGAGAACCCGCAGGAGAGCAAAGCCTTTGCCGAGGGCGTCAAGTACGGTGAGGAGCTGATCCGGAACCCCGAGGAACGGCGCAAGCTTGACCGGGAACACGAATCCGAGGGCGAACGCCGCGAACTCGGCAAGGACGAGGACAAGGACGCGGCCATTAAGCGCATCCTCGATTCCGTCCCCGACCTCACACCGGAGCAGAAAAAGAAGCTGACCGACTCCCTCGCCGATCTCGCCTATTCCCCCGCGACCGGAGATGAAGCCCCGGACGACAAGGGAACCGCTCAGGACAGGGCATTCCGCCGCCGTGGTCCGCGTCCTCTCACCGCAATGGACGCCGCACGCATCAAGGCATCCGCAGTCGCCGAAGCGCAGGAGCATATGCGGAACCTCACCCGTGCCGTGCGCGACGTGCGCGGGCTGGTGGGCGAACTTGACCCGCTGTCCTTCGACTCCGCGTCCGACGTCTACGGCTACGCGCTGGAGCAGCTTGGGGAGAATCCCCGCAAGTATCCCCGGCAGGCATGGCCCGGTATGATCGATATCCTCCGCAAGCAGAAGGCGACACCTTCCGTTGCCCGTGACGCGGCCCCCGTCGGGCGCATGTCCGGCAGCTTCGCCGGGCTTTCCAATATCACCATTGCCGAATAGGAGGCACACCATGCCTTTGCAGTCCCAAGTCAATCTCTCCGTCGCTCCCGGCGTTGCGGGCGATAAAGCGACGCCCGACCAGAGCATCTACACCCCGCTCAACCCTCTGGCGGCGGTGGCCCTCCCTGTGGGGCGCTTCGTCTTCCCGGTTGTGGATTCCGGTGTGATCGACAATACGCGGGCCACCAACGTCGCGGGCACCGCCACAGCCGTGCTCGGCTTCGTTGAGCGCGTCATCAACTACGTGAACTATGAAATTTTCTCTGACGGCACCCTGACCGTCCCGGAAGGCTCGAACCTCACCGTGGCCGTGAAGGGCGACTATTGGGCCGTTTCCACGACCAAGGCCACGGTGGGGCAGGCTGTCCTTGCCTCCACCGCCGACGGTTCCATCAGCACCGGGACCCCCGACGGGACGCACCTCGATACGGGGTGGGTCGTCAAGACGCCAGGTGAAATCGGAGAACCGATCATCATCAGCAATTGGGGGCAGGCCGCAGCGTCGGGATCCGGCGGCGACACCTCGAACCTGATGCAGAAAGATTTCAGCAACGCCACCGGAGCGCTCGGCGTGGCCAACGGCGGAACTGGCGCAACCACTGCGGAACAGGCCCGCACCAACCTCGGCGCAGCCGCCGCCGGAGCGTAGGAGGTACTACATGAATCCGACTTTTGAACAGGCCAAGCGCTACGGCTTCATCTTCCCGGGCGCCCGCATGTGGGCAACCCCGGAGAACCGCGCACGCATCGCGCAGGACGCCGCGCTCATCACTACGCCGAACACCACCGTCCCCGCCGAGCTTCTGGCGTATATCGACCCGATGGTCATCGAAATCCTGACCGCGCCCCGGCGCGCCCGTGAAATCTTCGGTGAAGAGAAGAAGGGCGACTGGACGACCCCGTACATGAAGTGGCGCGTCGACGAAATGACCGGGAAGACCGAGCCGTATTCCGACTATGCCAACGGCACGACTTCGGGCGTGAACTCCGAATGGCAGACCCGCGTGCAGTACGTCTTCCAGACGTCCATCACCTACGGCGACTTTGAAGTGGACATGTCGAGCACGGCGAAAGTCAACCTCGCGGCCTCCAAGCAGCGCGCGGCGGCCAACGTCATCGACATCGACCAGAACCGCTTCTATCTGCTCGGTGTCGCCGGGAAGGAAATTTACGGCATCCTGAACGACCCGAACCTCCCTGCGGCGATCACCGCCGGGGCCACGGGCACGGGCGGCTCCACGAAATGGGCCGACAAGACCACGGTGCAGATCTATAATGACGTCCTCGCCCTGTTCGCGCAGCTCTCCGAGCAGTCCAGCGGCCTTATCGACAAAGATACTCCGCTGAAACTCTGCCTCTCCCCAGAACTGGCAGTTCGCCTCGGCGCGGCTACCGATTTCAACGTGTCCGTGCTGGATATGTTGAAGCGGTACTTCACCCGCATCGACATCGTGACCGTCCCCGAACTGCACAGCATGACCGCCGGGGAAACCATGTTCCTCATCGCCCCCGAGGTGAACGGGCAGCGCTCCGGAACGCTGGCCTTCGGCGAAAAGATGCGTGCCGGACGCGTCGTGCCCGACCTGTCCAGCTTCCGTCAGAAGTTCGTCGGCACCACCTACGGCGGTATCGTGCTCATGCCCTTTGCCTTTGCGCAAATGACTGGAGCCTAGTCCCATCCTTCCCTCCATGCGAAAGCCCCAACCGCCTGTTTAACGGTTGGGGCTTTCTTTACGTATCAGGCGTCATTTTCCAAGCTGCTGTATATTTGCGTCCAGCCACATCTCGACTGCTTCCCGTACTACCTGTGAGCGTAGGATACCCCTATCCGTACATATATCGTTCAGCCGTTCCCAGACATGATCCGGCATAGATACAGTCTTTACTGTTGCACGATCTTCAACCTTTTTTTTACGTCCAGATCCTTTGCGGCGGCCTCCGTGTTTTTTTTCTTCCATCTCTCTCTCTCTCTCTCTCTCTCTCTCTCTCTCTCTCTCTCTTGCTCTTTTGAGAGTGATCCGATATGAATCAACCATTCCCCGCATACGTGGGGGTGTTTCTGGGTTGAGGATAAAAGACGCTGCACTCTTGCAGTCTTCCCCACACACGTGGGGGTGTTTCCAGAGTTAAGTCTGTTAAACAAGATCTTGTTTTAAAAGACAGACGCTCTTTTCCCCACTTCCGTGGGGCGTAGCCCGGCATGGTCAGATGCCGGGCTTTTTATGCTCCCTGCTCTTCCCTCCTTACCTTTGCCCGTTCCTTCCTTGCGGTTTCTTCGGCGCGGCTGTCGCGCACGGGATCGCTCTCCTTCCATGTCTTGATCAGTCCTTCCACCGCGTCCCGGTCAAAGACGATGGCGTACTTGCTGGCGATCTCCTTACTCGTCCACACCATGCGGCTACTGGCAAGCGGCTCTCCGCACACTCTTGACAGCACATCGGGACAGTGCGGGTCGGGGCCGAGGTACGTTATGCATATCACATACTTTTCCCCGTCTGCATGGCCGGGCGTTACGTCTACGATACTGAGCCGCGTGGAGTGCTTACCGTGGGGATGTAGCGTCTTGAAAAGGGTCTTTACTTCGCAGGCGCGGATGTGCCGGGCAGGGTCATAGTAGCGGGTATCTTCGGGGGATACGTCCACGTCTTCCCCCTCTTCCTGCTGTTCTACCATATTGAGTGCTTCGACTTCGCGGGCAAAGACGGCCTTGAAGCTATCCAGAAGATCGTTCTTGGAAGAGGCGGACACGAAGTCCTTCTTGATAAGATCGTAGTATGTCCCGTCAAATGACTGAAAAAGCTTCGCCATCGCCGAGTTCGTGTACTCGTCGTCTTCGAGGAAGTACCGCTTTGTCCCGCGCACGCTACGCAGCTCGAAGCCCACAGCCTTCGCTACGGCCTTTTCGTCAAAGTAGACTCTACGATGCTCGCCATTTTCCCAAAGGCGACCGAAGCGCAGGGCAATTTCTTCTTCGGATGATACTGTTTCTTCCTGATCCTCTACAGCTTCCACAGAAACCTCGGCTTCTTCATGAAAGCTGGAAGCCTTGGCGATCAGTTCTTCCACATACGCGATGTGCTTGCTCAGTACTTCTGCGACGACTTCGTTGTCAGCGGTAAAAGCGCGGCAGGTGTCAAGGTGCTGGCGCACGGGTACGATGTCTTCGGCGATACTCTTCAAGCAAGCTTCATGATGCTTTTCACAGCGCGGGGTCTGGAGAAGCGAAAGGTCGTTTGTGAAGCGCATGAAGTTCATGGAAAAAGAGCGGATAGTGGCGTTGATGTTCACGTCATTCTCGGAAAGCTTCTTAGCGTTCTTGGGGGATCTCAGCATGATAGTCTCCTTACTTGTTCCCTTTCGTTGAAAATACAATAGCACCATTTTTTGAAAAAATAAACAATTTTTTCAAAAAAGTTTTATCTTTTTTAACTCGTCAGTAACAGAAGGGAGAGGCAGAAAAACAAAAAGGGGCGGCTCTTAAAGCCACCCCTTTTCTACGATATTCTTTCTTTATTAGAATCCGAGCCAGCCGAAGCCCTTGGCCATAACGGCGACAAGGGCAAACCCTATGGCGATTTGCCATTTCAAAAGATCATACTTGACCTTCAACACTTCAGCACGAATTTTTTCGATCTCCGTTTGCACTTTCAGGTCCAATTCCCGAATTTCTTTTTGCAACCGCAGTTCCGTTTCGCGCAGATCTCCCTTGGTGGCACTGGCGTTCCTTTGGCTCTCGTCAAAGCGTTCCAGTACTTCCACGATGGCTTTTGCGGCTTCCTCGCCGACGGCCTTTTCAAGCTTTTTCCCATCATCGAACAGCAACATGGGGGAATCCCTCCGTTGGTAAAATCTTATATGATTCATGTAGGCTTGCCAAGGATTACCCTAGCATCATCCTGTTCGCCGTCTTCGCGGCACGGATGGCAAGGCGCATGTCGTCAAGTGCGGATTCGAGGTTTTGCCGGGCGGTGTAGGTCGGGGCGGTCATGAGCTGGATAAGCGCGTCAACGGGCGTCTTCCCGGATGGCGATACATGCCGGAGCAGTTCGGGATACGTTCCTTGCGTCACTCGGCGGAAGTCTCGTTCCAGTCCATAAGCGCGGTCGCGGATCAGGACTGCAAGTTCCATCCAATCCTGTTCGAGCCGTTCAAGCTCCCTCACGCGGTCGCGGTATAGTGACGATGCGACGGGAAGCGACGGGTACGGAATCGCGGATTCCGCCGTGGGTATGGCATTGATGGCGCGGACGCGGACGGAAAGCAGGAACTCGCGGGCCTCGGGCATAAGCCGGGCCGGGAGCTGGCTGTATTCCGCGATGCGGAAATGGCGGTTGTGCTTCGTCCATATCTCGGCGCGGGCCTTGCCCTGCACGGCGGCGGGGTATGTCGAGAGCTTGGCGTCTACGATGAGCTTGAGCTCGGCACGTTCCGCCGCACTGATCAGCTCGTCGTTGAGCGTCACAGGCTGTTCAACGGGCACCCTGTCGCCGTACTGCTCGATGACGTCCAGCACCCACTTGCGGAATGCCTTTGCTACCGGAGTCCGGGCGAACATGGCGAGGAGGTGGCAGCCGCGAAGTGAGAAGATGCGGGCGCGACCCTCAGCCCCGTTTTGGGGCTGTGCGGTAATTTCAACTAGTTGCGTCATGTCTGGCGTGAATTCATCGGCGTTATTTCGGTAAAGACGCGAAACTTGATTTTCGCGTCCATACCCAAGAGCTCGTGCGAGTTCTGTAGCGCGAATCCAAGGCTGATTGCCGCGAGTTATGGGGGAGAAAGTGAAATCGTTGAAGCAAAGAGAATGAGACATAACCAACTCCTACTGTTAAGAGTTGGCATCGCCGATGAATGACGATGCCGGGTGTTCATCACCGCCAGTAGGAGCGGCTCCCTGCCTTTAGCTTACGCTTGGACATATCAGGGACACCCGGCATCAGGAAGATGCAAGTATAGCAGAAAACCAAAGTCAAAAAGAGTCTTGACTTCGGCAAAAGGGCACAAAAAGAGCCATACTATCGGGTGGCGTTGTCCGCCTACTGTTGGTGTGATGAGCACCGTAGAAAAAAGACAGCACAAAACGCGAAAAATGTAAAGAGAAAAGCAGTGGCGTTGCCCGTATCTGGATGTTCTTCATCATTGGCGAGCAACGCCACGTTGGAAAGTTTTACTTGTTATCGTATTTCAAGGCAGTAGCCCGGATTCGATCCGCAAAGGGGATAATATCTTCCAGTTTTTCGATGTCTTCCTTTGCGTCCTTATTCTCCCCATCAAACAGTCCGACCCTCCACTGTTTTCCGTTGAAATACAGACGGCACAGAGGCTTGAGCCTGTTGTCGTCAAGAAGGATGGAGCAGTAGCTGATACTGTCCCGCATGGCTACGCGCCCCGGATCAACGGTGCCCACCAGAAGCGATTTGACAAGGTAATACGCCTCTTTTTCTTCCTCGGTGGTGACTATACGCGAATCCTGCTCTTTTCCTTGTGGGGTATCTTCGGATTCTATCTCTACAATTTCCGGTTTCTGCTGCGTCATGGCATTTTTCAATCGGTCGTTGATGCGGTCGTTGATGAACTGGTCAAGCGCAGCGGTAAGGATTGGAGTGAAGCGATCCAGAACGTTTTGCGTGATACGCCCATCATACGTCTGTCCGATGAAAAAGCGTGCGAAATCTTCGTGGGGCGTTTCCATCTGTTCCCCCATGATGCGCTTGAACTCACGGTTGTACTTAAGTTCGTTTGCAGCACTCATGCAAACGTCTCGATTAAATTTGCCTTTTGCCAGCTTGCGCAGTTCCGGAAGCAGCATTTCATCCATATCGTCAAGGACGAACTCCATATAGGGTTTGCTGTCCATTTTGTTGGCTGCTTCAAGGTCGGAATAGAACCGGTAACGGTTGCCGTCCGTCAGAATGGCAATGGGGGCTTCCGTTCCGTGGAAGTAAAGCTGTAGCTGGTTGCAGTGCTTCATGTCGAGAGACGTGCCCAAAGCCTTGCACTCCAGAAGAAGGATAGGCTTGCCGTCCACAAGAATCGCATAGTCCACGCGGGCGTCCTTATATTCGCCGATGGGGGCTGAAAATTCGGGCACGACTTCCGCAGGGTTGAAAACGTCGTATCCCAGGGCCGCGATGAAAGGCATCACCAAGGCGTTTTTCGTGGCCTCTTCGGTCTTGAGGCTATCTCCCAGATTCTTTACCTTTTTCGACAATTCAGCAATTCTTTCTGAAAAATCCATGGTCCTCTCTCCCTGTTCGGATTCAAGTTAATATATTAAGATTTATATATTTTCTTATAGGTTTTCCAAGAATACAGTCCGGAAAGGATAGTGAGGATTCCCCATAACAAGGCCCCATTCGTATTGGGCGGCGTTTGGAGGGCACAACTCAGCCACAATACGGCTAGCACTACTGTTATCAGCACTCCAATGATAAGGGCAATTTTTTTAGGGGGCGTCTGAGAACGTTCATGATGTATAAGCGGGTTTGGTTCTCCACGCTCTTGGGCCAATTGGTCATCAAAAAGATAGGCACGGATAACCTCCATCATGGGGCTATTTACTTTTGCCAATGCCTTATTTCCATTTTTGAACTCAATAATGACGGTAGACTCAGTTGTCTTGCCTCCAGCTACCGCACCCGCAACCGCTCCGATGCCTCCAAGCAAGACGCCGCCGACAAGCGCGCCCCCCAAGGTCCCTCCGAGTTTTTTTACCGATTCCTCGTTGGCTACTTCACAAGAGGCAATACTGGAAAGAAAAAGTTCCTTTGCTCCAAACATTTTTGAAGAGCAACGCAACTGGTTTTTATTTTTAATGTAAATATATTCTTCTTTCCCGTAGTCCCCTGCCAGAAATTTGATGTAGGTAGCCATACATCATCCCCCTTATATTATAGATGAGGCTATCATGGCATAGGCCGTTCTAAAAATCCACCGTCGCCGCCCTCCGCCCCGAAAGGGGCTTTTTTTTTGCCTGTACGAACCTTGTTCACGGTGTGCCCCCACGCCGCCATGCGGCATCATCTCCAAAACACTATGGAGGTGCAGCGATGGAAAATTCCCCCTTGGCTCTTTTTGAGCATGAAAAGTTCGGTTCCCTTCGCGTCGTCAGAAGCGATCAGGGGGCCCAGTGGTTCGTGGCGAAAGACGTGTGCGGGGGTCTCGGGCTGGATACCAGTAACCTTTCAAAAATGTTGGATGAAGACGAGCTTTCGACCTACCCCGTACAGTATACGGATCAGGTCAGGAATCTTTCCGTCGTATCCGAACCGGGCCTGTATTCCCTCATCCTGCGTTCCCGCAAGCCCGAAGCCAAGGCGTTCAAGCGGTGGGTGACGCATGAGGTCATCCCCTCCATCCGCAAGACGGGCGGCTACCTAGTAGCCAAGCCGGACGATACGCCCGAAGCCATCCTTGCCCGCGCCGTGCTGGTCGCGCAGGACACCATCAGGCGCATCGAAGCCGAGCGCGACGAGGCAATCCGCACCAAGGCCGAAATCGGTTCACGCCGCGAGGCCACCGCGATGGCAACCGCCTCCGCAGCCGTCCGCAAGGCTGCGGCTCTTGAGAACGAACTTGGGCGGGGCAGGGACTACAAGTCCGTGAAGGGCATCCCGTGGTTCCTTGACATCTTCGCAGATACGCCAGCCGCGTACTCCGTCGCGGGACGCAAGCTTTCCGATATGTCCCGCCGTATGGATTACGAAATCCGGGAAATCGAGGACAGCCGTTTCGGGAGCGTGAAGGCGTACCACGTCGACGTGCTCGAAGCCTTCCGGCTGGCCCTGAAAAACGACCTGAACATGCTGGGCAAGTACCGCCTTCGCCGTGCTGCATAGCCGAACTTTGTTCACGGTGATTTCGTCCCGGCTCTTTTGCCATGATGACCAAAACAACGGAGGGATACAGAGATATGGCCAGACCCAAAAAGAATACCGCCCCGGAAACAACGCAGGCGACGAAGACGGATACCGTAATGGTCGCCCTGAACCGGACGACCGGGATCACGTTCCCCATGCCCGACGGACGCAAAGTGCTCATCGAAGGCAACGCCGCCAGCCTGCGCGGAAAGGAAAAGGGCGTGCTGCCCGTGGGCGCGTTTGGGCTGACGCGGGTGAACGCCGACGATTGGGCGTACATTGAAAAGACCTATGGCCCGCACATGGAAATCTTCAAGTCCGGGCTCATCTTCGCGCAGGCGCGCAAGGCCGACGCCGTGGACGAGGCCGACGAAAGGGCGGAACTGCGCAACGGGCTGGAGCCCGTGGACGTGGAGAACGACCCCAAGGCGCAGACCGAACCGCTCCAGAGCAAGGCGGGGTTCTAAACCGTGGCTGTTGTTGTCTTTGACCCGCAGGAGTTCCGGGAGGCCTATCCGCGCTTCGTCGATCCGAAGACCGGGCAGCCCCTCCTGACCGATGCACAGCTTCGGCAGGCGTTCGACGTTGCCTGTCTGCTCTTGGACAACACGGACTCTTCCCCGGTTCCCTATGACCCGGTCCACGGCATCATGATCCGCAAGACGCTCCTGTACCTCCTCGTCTGCCACTTGGCGACGCTGGCCTTGTGGCCAATGGGACAGGCCGGGCCGGTAGCTTCGGCTACGGAGGGGACTGTCAGCATCAGCTTCTCCATGCCCACGGCGACGGGGAAGGCGTTCTACAACCAGACACCGTGCGGACAGACGTTTTGGCAGGCCATCCAGCCCTATGCCGTAGGCGGGCGCTACTATGCCGCCCGGTATTGGCATCCGTGGGGGTAATGGTGTCCGGAGAACTTGAAAAGCTGCTCAAGCGGTACATTACCCCCGATATCGTCGTGAAGGCCGGGGTGCTCGAAAATGCGACGCGGGGCGAAGGTGGTACTTCCGTCGCAGAGTATGCGGCGTACAACGAATACGGCGCCACCATCGAAATCCCTGAGCGGACGCAAACCTTGTACTTCAAGCGGAAGCGTGACGGCAGCGTCGGGAATCGGTTCGTGAAGAAGGGCAAAAGTGATTTTGCGCAGGATGCGTCGGTCAAAGCCCACACCGTCACCATCCCCTCCCGGCCTTTCCTGCGCTCGACGCTCGATGCCAAGGCAGACGCATGGTGTGATAACCTTGCGGAAGCATTGGAAGCCGGACGGACTCCGAAAGAGGCGATGCGGCTTGTGGGACGCCGCATGGCAGACGACATTCAAGCAACGATCAAGAGCAATATGCCCCCGGACAACGCCGAATCCACCAAGCGCCGCAAGAACGCCAAGGGCGCGGGAAAGGGGACGCTCATCGATTCCGGAAGCCTGCTCAAGTCCATTGATTACGAGGTAGTCAAAAGATGAATCTCCATGAACTTGTGCGTCCGCTTATCAGCATCGTGAACCCTTTCCAGTCGGTCGTGATTCTCGTCTCCACAGGCTTCACCATAACCGCGCAGTATGAGCAGGTCCCGGCATGGGCCCCCGCCGTTGAAGTCATGGCGCAGCCTCAGCCTGTCGCCGACAAGACGCTGCAATTCCTCGTGCAGCAGCGCCAGAACACGATCTGGCACGACTTTTATCTTTCAGGGGACTGGTCGGCCCTTGATCGTCCGGCGGAGCAGGGCGGCGATCTTCTCTACTGGGATGGCGCCGAGTGGCAGGTAGATCAAGTTCTGGAGCGCTGGAATCCCACGGCAGGCTGGACGAAAATCCGGTGCGTGAAGCTCCGGGAAACCGCGCCGCCGGAAGCCGGGGCCACGGAACCGCCCAAAGGGGGAGACGATGAGTGACGGCATCCTCGTGCAGGCCCTCGGCGATTTTTGTAAGCGTTACCTCGGCGATTCCGCCGTTGTTGTACGCGAGATCGGAAGAGCGTTGTGTAGG
>OGHO01001962.1_pt1 | contig 17580 bp, 19 predicted proteins | sample 1571421 | NCBI WGS metagenome assembly OGHO01 (sample SAMEA2581937, study PRJEB24529) | metagenome | biome: Human gut stool | place: China | collected 2011
AACAGTAGGATCTTTGCTCGGCATAGGACTCCTTTTGTATTTTAAATATCTGAATTTCTTTATAGAATCCTTCAGTAGTTTTTTCAATGCAATAGGCTTCTCTGTCAATTTTCCCACATTTGATATTCTGATGCCTTTGGGAATTAGCTTTTTCACATTTAAGCTGATCAGTTATATTATTGAAGTACATAGAGAACGTATGGAACCTTGTACGGATTTTGTTTCGTTTTCATTATACGTGTCATTTTTTCCAACTATTTTGGCTGGTCCTATTGATAGGCCACAGGCTTTTCTTGTTCAATTAAAGCATAAGAGAGAGTTCGATTATACTTTGGCAGTAGAAGGTTGCCGACAAATAATATGGGGCATGTTTAAGAAAATGCTTATAGCCGATAATATAGCTCTTTTCGTAAATACCATCTGGTCAGATATCCCAAATGCAAATACTTTAACATTAATAATGGCGGCTTTACTGTTCCCAATTCAAATATATGCTGATTTTTCAGGTTATTCAGATATGGCAATTGGAACTGGAAAATTATTGGGTATTAGAATTGCCAGAAACTTTAATGTTCCTTTCTTTGCTAGAAATATAGCTGAATATTGGAGGAACTGGCATATTTCTCTTACTTCTTGGTTAACAGATTATGTTTTTATGCCCCTTAATATTTATTTCAGGAATATGGGCAATTATGGAAGTATTTCTGCCATTATAATTACATTTATCTTGATCGGGCTATGGCATGGAGCTAACTCGACATTTGCAGTTTTCGGATTGTATCATGGAGTGTTGTATATACCATTAATCTTTTCGGGTGTTTTTTTGAAAAAGAAAAAATTAATAGCAAACCCGTATGGATTGCCATATTTGAATGATTTGTTAAAAATGTTTTTGACATTCTTATTAGTGGTAATAGGACTTCTTATTTTTAAAGCTGAAAATATAGACCAGTTGCAAGAATATGTCAGTGCTCTTTTTACTAATACGGATATTAATAGTGGTAGAATCAATCATGTTACCAAATATGTATATGTATTTATAGTATTGATGTTTTGTTTGGAATGGAAATATAGAGCGCAAGAATTTCCTTTTCAAAAGATGAAAAATGGAAGGCTGTTTGGATTGTCTTTCTGTCGGTTCTTTTTTTATTTTCTGATGATACTTCTTATTATATTCTTTCAAGGTGATAATACGGGATTCATATACTCAAGATTTTAATTCTTTATGAGCAAATTTATTTATAAAGTTCTGCTGTTGTCTATAACTATCAGTATTGCATTGGTCTTGACAGAATATTTTGTTAGGAAAGTCCCTAATGAATATTCTTATAAAAAAGAATATTTGGATACAAATATAAGTGATATAGAGATTCTCAGTTTAGGGTCTTCTATAGGGCGTTCTGGTATAAATCCCAAGTATTTTTCTTATCGGACATTTAATGCCGGTAATGTAAGTCAAGATTTAAGAAGGGACTGGGATCTAGTTAATTGTTATCTTGATAAGGCTTCCCAATTGAAGTATCTTATTCTACCATTATTTAGTATGTCGTATTGGTATGAACTGGAGAACTCGATAGAGTCCTGGCGGTTGAGAAAATATGCCATTTATATGAATATGCATAGTGGACTTTCTGTTGTGGACAATCTTGAAGTTTCCTCACCGGTCGTTTGCCGTGATATATTGAAACGATATTATATATCAAAACGGTCTTTAGTGGAATGTGACAGCTTAGGGTGCGGATTGGATTCAATAAATGAATTGGATTTTAAGAAATCAGCTTTGCTTGCTTCCCAATTGCATAATTGTTCAATGGATTCATTGACCGAGGAAGATAACCTCATATTATTGGATTCGATAATTAAAAAGGCATTTATTAAAGACGTGAAGGTTATTTTGCTCCTAACTCCTTGTGATTCTACTTATAGAAAACGAATGAATGAAAAGCAAATAAAAAGATTTGATTTTCTTTCGAATAAGCTGGTAAGAGAAAACAAGAATGTATTTTACATTGATATGTTTGCTGATAACAGGTTTATGCATGATGATTTTAGGAATGCTAATCATTTGTCAATTGAGGGAGGAAAGAAACTATCCCAAATAATAAATGATACCATATTGACAACTCTGGATAAAATAAACATAGAAAGAAATGACTAATGAACAAATAACTGTAACATCGCCATTACTCCCTCCTTTGGAAGAATTCATTCCATTTTTGGAGGATATATGGAAACGTAAGTGGATTACGAATAACGGACATTATCATCAACAGTTGGAGCAGGCCTTGGCTGAGTACTTAAAGGTACCCTATCTCAGTTTGTTTACTAATGGAACCCTGCCTCTGATAACAGCTTTGCAGGCTTTAAGAATTACCGGTGAGGTGATAACCACTCCATTCAGTTTTGTCGCTACGACGCATTCTCTTTGGTGGAATGGGATAAAGCCTGTTTTTGTAGACATTGAACCTGATACCTGCAACATTGATCCTGAAAAGATAGAAGCAGCAATAACTCCTCAGACCACCGCTATTATGCCTGTTCATGTATATGGGAAACCATGTAATACAAAACGCATTCAAGAAATTGCAGACAAGTATGGATTGAAGGTTATTTATGATGCGGCACATGCTTTTGGAGTTGAAGTGAATGGTGAAAGTATATTGAAAGCCGGTGACATGTCTACTCTTAGTTTTCATGCCACCAAGGTTTATAATACGATTGAGGGAGGGGCCTTGATCGTGCATGATGAGCAGACTAAGAGGCGTATTGATTATTTGAAAAACTTTGGTTTTGCTGACGAAGTGACAGTAGTTGCCCCTGGCATTAATAGCAAAATGGATGAGATACGTGCTGCATACGGATTGTTGAATTTGAGGCAAGTAGATGAGGCTATTGAGGCTCGTCATCAAGTTGCTATTAGATATCGTGAAGCATTACATTCGGTTCCGGGAATTACTTTTTTTGATGATATGCTAGGCGTAAGGCATAATTATTCCTATTTTCCCATTTTCGTTGATGCAGAAAAATATGGTATGACACGGGATGAGCTTTATTTTAAGATGAAGGGACAGAATGTCTTGGGCCGTCGTTATTTTTATCCACTTATTAGTGATTTTTCGACCTATAGAGGTTTGTCTAGTGCTGCCAGAGTAAATTTGCCGATAGCTTCTAAAGTGGCTGATAAGGTTATTTGTTTGCCAATTCATCATTTGCTAAATATTGATAATATAGAACTTATCTTAAAGGTTATTTTATAATATAATGTATCAGTAAAATATTTATGAAGAAAGTATTATTATTGACAGATAATGGGCTACTGTATAGTCGATTTATAGAATTATTGGATTCATGTTTTCCCGAATATTGGGCTCTGTTTGATTTTAGGAAGAGTTACCAAAGTCGAATCGTGAAGAACTACGAACATGGTCTTGAGGAATTAAAGGAATTAGACATTAAAAGTAATATTGTCGAATTAATAGATAAATACAGTTTGATTATTTCATTGCATTGCAAGCAAGTATTCCCTGAAGAGGTCGTCCGTAAGATTCGTTGCATAAATGTACATCCGGGATATAATCCAATAAATCGGGGATGGTATCCTCAAGTATTTGCTATCCTCAATAATCTACCGGTTGGAGCTACTATCCATGAAATGGATGAACAAATTGATAATGGAGCTATCATTTGCAGAGGAATAGTTCCTATATATTCTTATGATACTTCCAAGGACGTTTATGAGAGGGTTATGGACAAAGAAATGGCTTTGTTGGAGCAACATTTTATTGATATAATCGAGGGAAATTATCAAGTAACTATTCCTAATGAATTAGGTCATTTTCATACAAGAAAAGATTTTCTGGAACTGTGCAGGTTGGATTTGTCCGAGCATACTACTTTTAGAGATGCTATAAATAGATTAAGAGCATTAACTCATGGTGACTATTCCAATGCTTATTTTATTGATGAGCTTGGACATAAAGTTTATGTTAAGATTGCATTAGAAAATGTTACGTAGTATGTACCTTTTAAATAAGAGAGCGAAGATGAATAAAATATATTATCCGGTAGTAATTCCAACTCTATGTCGTTTTACGCATTTCAAGCGGTGCATAGAATCATTAGTTCAATGTACTTATGCTGATAAAACCGAAGTTATCATAGGTTTGGACTATCCATTGAAAGAAGAACATAAACAAGGTTATAAACAGATATGCGAGTATTTGCCAACGATTTCGGGATTTAAAAAAGTAACCATAATCAGAAGGACTGAAAATTGGGGGGCATTAAGAAACTGGCAGAGTTTAAGAGAATATACATTCCAACATAATGATGCTCTAATATATTCTGAAGATGATAATGAATTTTCTCCTTGCTTTTTGGATTTCATGAATAAAGCATTAGTGAAATATAAAGACGATAATCATATTATGAGTATTTCAGGATATAATCCTGTACTGTATTATGGTGTGCAGAATAGTAATGTTTATTGTACTCCGGTTTCATATGCTTGGGGAATGGGAATTTGGAAAGATAAAGAAAATGAGTTTAAAAGTAGTTTGGAATATATCAGCAAGGGTAATTGTATATTGAAATCTTATTTTTATTCGTACAAATTGTTTAAGGCAGTTCCTACTAGTTTTAATTTGTTGATTTCAATGGCTAAAAAAGGGATGGAATGGGAAGATGTAATACGGACTTCATTTAATGTTTTATATGGAAGAGTTCAGTTGAGACCTAGTATTTCTATAGTAAGAAATTGGGGACATGATGGCAGCGGAGAACATTGTGGAGTGGATAAGGGTATGACAGAGCAAAAAATATTAATCCAAAGTACATTTGAATTGGATGCGATAAGTGAATATATTTCGATAGGAAAAAAGATAAAGTTGTTGTTTGTTGATGATTTGGGTTATCATAGAAAACGAATCTTTCTTAGACGAATTATAATTCTGTATCGCTATTTGTTCTATAAGTTTGCATAGTAGTTTTTTATAGCTTAATTAAATGTTAATAAAAATTAAACGGGGGGGGGGGTAATAACGAATGTATTCATGTTGTTATTACTTATTATAGTAGTGTATAAATCTCAATATTATAAGAAAATATTGCAGAAATTGGATCTGATTGAAATCTTGCCAACAGACGCTCCAGATTATTGGGCGTTGAATGGTTGGACTAATACATTGCAAAAAATAGATTATGATGCTGACATTGCTTTCTTTGGTAATTCTATTACTTGTATGAGTGATTTTCAAAAATCATTTCCCGATAAAAAGGTCATTAATCTAGGTTATCCGGGTGATACAATGAAAGGTATGATGCTTCGTATGGCTATGTTGAGAGCAGTCAGACCGGAAAAAGTATTCATGATGGCTGGCATCAATGGATTGAAAGCAATGGGGGTAGATCAGTTTGCGGCAGAGTACGAGACTTTAGTTGATTCTATACAAATTTCATTGCCACATTCACAACTTTATCTTCAAAGTATATTACCAGTAAATGCTAATGCATATAATAGATGTGGAAATAACCATAAAATTCAGTCAGCTAATAATATCATCAGTCAGATTGCGGTAAAGAAAGGATGCATTTATGTTGATCTCTTCTCGCTTTTCTATAAAGATGGTATGTTGCCTCAAGAATTGACATTAGATGGAGTCCATCTTTATCCGAATGCTTATCATCGATGGGGAAATGCTATTAGAAAATATGTGTATGAACCTTGATAAATGTATTAGATAATGTTTCTTTTAAAGTCTGTAATTAAATACTTCTTTTATAAATTAAAGTGGCATGGAAAAACAAAAATTCAATTAGGAGCCAGTGTGTCATTGAGGAGTACATTTGAAGGGATGTCACAAGTCCATAAAAAAACAAAATTTTATGGGCATCTGGGATATGGCTCATATATTGGCCCTTATTGTGAACTTAGTGCCAATATTGGACGATTTACAAGCATATCTCCCTATGTACGTTGCAATGCGGGACGACATCCATATACAGAGCCTTATGTTAGTACTTCTCCATGCTTTTTCTCACTCAATCCGAATAAATCGCAGTGCGGTAATACTTTTGCTACAGAGCAATGTTTTGATGAATTGTGCTTTATTGGTAAGCTGAACCATATTGCTGTTGATATTGGTAATGACTGCTGGATAGGTGAAGGAGCTTTTTTGGTGGGAGGTATAACTATTGGTACGGGGGCAGTCGTTTTAGCTCGTGCTGTAGTTACTAATGATGTACCACCCTATGCTATAGTTGGGGGCGTACCGGCTCGTGTGTTGCGTTATCGTTATGACGAAGAAACGATTCGTTTCTTGCTTGAAAGTAAGTGGTGGGAGAAAAGTCTGAATTGGTATAAAGCTCATTGGAAATTGTTTTTGGATATGGATAAATTTAAAGAACACATGCGAAATAATTACAAATGAATAAAGTATTGAGATTGATTTGTACTCTAAAGGGAATAAAATACCTTTTTTCTAAATTCTTCATACTTCCTTTTAAGCTACGCAGAATGTACTACATTCAATTTAATAGACTCTTTTTCTGGTTATGTGATGTTAAGTTCGGGAAAAATATGCAGGTCATAAATCACTTCCATTTGAAAAAAAGTTGGGAAGCTGAAGTAACTATTGGCGATAACTTTGTATTTACCAGTGGCGAGAGTATTAATCCTTTATGCCGTAATCAAAGAGGCTGTATTTTTGCTCCTAAGGGGGCAATTGTGAGAATTGGTCATAATGTGGGAATCTCTTCAGCTTGCATTTGGGCGAAAGAACGGATTGAAATTGATGATAATGTTAAGATAGGTGGAGATTGTATCCTTATGGATACTGATGCGCATAATTTGGACTATAAAATTCGCAATTCTATGGAGAAGGATATAGAGGGAAATAGTCTTGACAATATGACTGCTGCAAGTGCACCAATACATATTGAGCATGATGTATTGATTGGTACTCGATGTATTATCCTTAAAGGAGTGACTATTGGCGCCCGTTCTGTGATTGGTAGCGGCAGTGTGGTAACAAAGTCTATTCCATCGGATTGTATTGCGGCAGGAAATCCGTGCAGGGTCGTTAAATATCTGTGAGATGAATAGCATTTATTCCATTACATTCAGGACTCTTTTGTGAACGGGCTATGGGTGATGTGCCTGCTAAGATAATTAAGATGATGAAATAAATGAAGGGCAAAACTTTTCTGTCCTACGTCAAAATTGGACACTAACAAACTACTTGAAAGGTTACTTAAATTTTATTTATCATGAAAGTTGCTATTTTACTTACTGTTTATAATCGAAAGAATGTAACAATAAAAGCATTAACTAAGCTTACTTCAATTCTTCAAAAGGATAAAAAAAGACATTATGAAATTTACATGACTAATGATGGTTGTACTGATGGAACACCTGTAGAGGTTCAACGATTATTTCCCACTATTCACATCATAAATCATTCTGGAAATCTATATTGGTGTGGTGGTATGAATCTGGCTTGGAGCGTGTCTTTGGAACAACAATTCGATTATTATATTTGGTTTAATGATGACGCAATGCTTAACGACAAAGCTTTAAACCTGCTTTTTCAACCGATAGAAAAATTTGGTAATATGGTCATTGTGTGTGGAGCTTTTAAATCCATGTCAGGTATTGTTTCTTATGGAGGAAAAGACAGGAGAGGGAATCTCATAGAACCTAATGGAGTTTTCAAAGAAATTCATTATATGAATGGTAATTGGGTGCTAATTTCTCAAGAGGTCTTCTTAAAATTGGGTATGATAGATTCTATGTATACACATAGTTTAGGGGATTGGGATTATGGCCTACGGGCGCGAAAGATGGGAATAAAAGTCTTTTTGACAGGTGCCTATGTGGGTTCTACTGATCGACATGATGATGAGGTATTGTTCTGTAGGCGTGAGCTTTCTCTAAAACAAAGAATTCAATATTTATATTCTCCCAAATACTCTGTAATTGCTTCATTTAGATTTAAAAGAAGACATTTGGGCTTGTTTAAGGCTATTTTCTCTATTCTTGCTTCTCATCTTTATATATTATTTCCTTTTCTGTATAAGATTAGAATAGGCTGTAAGTCTAAAAAATAGTCAGTTTGTTATATGCAAATTCAATAATAATAATTTTATTCTTTCTTTTGTATTAGTGTTTTGTTTGAAAAAACATAATTGAGCATCTATGATATATTTGTTTTTCTTATTTTCCTCTTGCTGCTATTTATCTGTATTGCGAAAATATAGTGACATCCATAATGTAACTAAATTGCTGGGCTTTTCTTTCCCTATTATTTTATTTTGGTTTTTATTGATAGGTGGGCAATATGGAGTGGGAACTGATTATTTTTCATATATGTTTCATTTTATGGATAATGGAGGGTATTTTGAACGTAAAGGTGATTATCTTTTTGCAACTTTTGTGAAATTCTGTAATTATATAGGGATGGGCGGTCAGGGTATCTTTTTTGCTTTGTCTCTTATTTGGATTATCATATTACTTTATGTGATGCAACGTATTGTTGGAAGTAAGAATATTTATATTTACTTTTTTGTTTTTGTTGTGTATTCTGGAGTCTTTCATAATCAGATGAATATAATTCGTCAGTATAGTGCAGTATATTTACTTACCTTAGGAGTTTGTTTTTTGTATCAAAAGCGATATTTGTTTTCAATTGTTTTGTTTGTAGCTATGTGTTTTGTACATAGTTCATCAATAGCTTTAATTCCTTTTATTTTTATTGTATACTTATTCCTTAGTCGTGTTAAAAAACGCTTCTGGTTATATATGTATGTTGTTTGCTCAATATATTTCAGTATATTCTTTTCGATTGATTTTGTAGTTGTTTTTATTCCATATTTCAATCAATATGCTGACTACTTAAAGGGAGATGGAATTGAAGCTGTCGATTTAATGGGACGAGTGACAAAATATATATATATACCATTAGTATTATATTCCATTCATTTATTTCCTAGAATGAACCTGAATGAGTTTCAGAAGCAATTTTTTGTAACAGGTATTTGTGCTTATTCATTAAAACTTGCAGTTTTGTCAATGTCTTTAATTGGAAGATTGGGAAGGTACTATGAAATTTTAGCGTGTATTCCCATTGTTTTCTTACTAATACATCTTAAAAATCATTCTAGAGGGTCTAGGTTCATTCTGATTTTGCTTTATTTATTCTTGCCTTATTTTATGAAAGTAGTTTTTTTCGCAGTTCGTGAGTATACTTATAATTCAGTGTTTTTTAATTAAATGTGATTGTATTTGCATAGGTTTAAAAAATTAGATCTAGCGATATATAAAAATAGATATGATTTTTAGTTTAATATGAATATAAATTTCACTTTTATTATTCCGCATAAAAATATACCTAATTTACTAATAAGGTGCTTAAGGTCTATTCCACGTAGAAATGATGTTCAAATTATTGTTGTGGATGATAATAGCGATCCTAATATTGTTGATTTTGATAACTTCCCAGGTGAGGGTGAACCTTGTGTGGAAGTTTATAAAATTAGAGAAAGCCGAGGGGCTGGCTATGCTAGGAATAGTGGTTTAAAACATGCTAGAGGAAAATGGTTATTATTCGCTGATGCAGATGATTTTTTTGAAAAAAACTTAGAATCAATATTAGACTCTTACTATAATTCAAATTCGGATATTATCTATTTTAGATTGACTAGCGTTAATTCGGATACTCTTGAAAAATCAGGGCGAGATAATAATTATAGAACTACTTTTTATTCGGAAAAAAAAATAAATGCGACCGAATTAGGTATTTTATACTATCCACCATGGGGAAGAATGATTTTAAGAAAACTCGTCATAGAAAATGATATTTGTTTTGATGAAACACTGGTTTCTAATGATATTATGTTTTCAACAAAACTAGCTATAGCTCAAACAAAAAGTGAAGTTTCGTTGGACATATTATATTGTGTGACATCGAGGGTAGGTAGTCTTACTACATCTATGCACAATAGGGAAAATACTTTAGATATAAGATTAAAAGTGTTTCTTTCTCGAGATCTCTATTTAGAGAAACATGGATACTCCCAATATAAAACGTCTCCTATGTATTTATTGCAGTATGCAAGTAAGATTGGATTCTGGAAATTTATATCTACTCTTACCTTATTAATTCAGTCAAAAATTAATCTTTTTCAAGGTTGGCGATACTTGTTATGGGGAATAAAGGCAAAGTTAAGTAAGAAATATCCTTTTTTATCTTTCTACTAAAGATGCAAATAAGATAATAAAATAATAATATTATGGTAAATAAACTTGTATTGTATTCTGTTTTACCTTGTTGGTTGCAGAATTTAGCTATATCATTGCATGGGTATAACTTGAAAAAACAACGTTTTAATGATGACTTTTATAGAATTCTTGAGTTCTTGGATTCTACAAAAGGATGGTCCGAAGAACAAATAAGAGCATATAAGGAGGAAAATCTCCATAAAATAATATATCATGCTTTTAATCATTGTGCCTACTATAGACAAAAATATCAGAATGTTGGTTTATCTCCAGACGATTTTAAATCCATAAATGATTTACAAAAATTTCCGATTTTGACAAAAGAAGAAATTCGTAGTCATTGGGGTGGTATGATAGCTGATAATTTTCGAAAATCAGATTTAATTTTGTCACACACGAGTGGTTCAACAGGAAAGGCATTGAACTTTTATTGGACAAAACAAAGTATACCTTATTATTGGGCAATTGATCAACGATATAAAAACCGTTTTGGTTTTGTATTAGGGCAAAAATGTTTAAACTGTACGGGACATCCTATTGTGCCGATTAAAATTCATAATCCTCCATATTGGAGATATGATTTTATATTGAAACGTTATTTTCTTAATATGCATCAAATTTCTGACAAAAAAATCAATGATATTGTTAGTTTCTTGAACAGTGAATCTATTAATTATTATGTTGGGTATCCCTCTATTTTGGTTGCATTAGCATCAGAAATTGAATTTGGTAATATTAAATTGGAAAGAATTCCAAAACATATCTTTATTGGTGCTGAAAAACTATATGAGCAACAAAAAAATGTTTTGGAGAGAGTTTTTAAAGGTGTGCAAATTCACGAACTATATAGTTTCTCGGAGGAAGCAGCTGTTGCAACACATTGCATTAAGTCCGTGTATCATGAAGATTTTGAAATCGGACATATGGAGCTTGATAAAATGGAAATTATATCTACAGGAGTGAAAGGCGAAGTTTTAGCTACTGGCTTTGCTAATTATGGTATGCCTTTTATTCGCTATCAAAATGGAGACACCGCTGTATTTTCAGATAAAAAATGTTCTTGTGGTTTGAATAGTCAAGTGATAAGTGATATATTAGGACGTAATGAAGATTATATATTAACTCCAGAGGGAACAAAAATTCAAAGATTGGATTATATTTTTAAAGATACGTTGGATATAAAAGAGTGTCAAATTGTTCAAAAGGAATATGGTGCAATGATTTTAAAGATAGTCAGACGTTCTAATTATTCTACTAAGACAGAAAAAGAATTGATGAGAAATATAGTTCAGCGTGTAAGTCCTACAATTAAAGTCTTTTTTGAATATGTAGATGAAATCCCTCGTACTAAAGCTGGAAAGTTTAAAGCAGTAATTTCTAAATTAGAGAAAGAATAATTCTATGAATAGTATAGAAACTTTTATATATAATATTGTCCGTGGAAATCCGGCACTTAAGCAGCTTATACGCAATATTTATCAAAGGAGTTTTGATTTGTTGCCCCGAAAGAGGGAATATTTCGTCTCTTCTTTTCAAATTCAAGAAAATTTCTTTTTTGGTTTTCATGATATTACACCCTTTTCGTTTGATGAAACAAAATTGTTGGCCAATCATAATACTTTTGATTTGCGAATGCCAAAAGTAAATGAAGGATTAGATATTGGCTTTTTTGACTTTTCGGATGGTAGAATAGGTAAGTTTCATAAATTAGGTGTTTCATTTGCTTGGAATTATCATAAAGGTTGCCGGCTGCAATGGTTGGATGAAAAACAGATTATATTCAATACTGCTATTAATAATAAACTTGTATCGAAAATTATCAATGTTGAAACAAAGGAAGAACAAGTTGTTGGTTTTCCAATAGATTCTATTTATTCTGATAAAGACATCAGTCTTGCTACTTCATTTAGTTACGAGCGGTTGGAACGCTGTATGCCGGGTTATGGATATCCTTACCAAGATAATGGTTATATAGAGAAATTAGCTCCGGTGGAATCAGGATTGTTTTTAGTTGATTTAAAAAGAAATACACGAAATTTATTGGTCTCATTAGCAAGTTTGGCTGAAACAGTAAGTGAGGAATATCAGAATGGATATATCCACTTTGTTACACATTCAGAATTTTCTCCTAACGGACGGTATATCTCATTTCTATATCGGTGGATTAGCAACACAGGTGATTATATGAAGCGTTGGACTAGAATGATGGTATACGATTTGAAAACAAATCAACTTATTATTTTACCTTCTCAAAATTCAGGTTCGCATTATGTATGGAACAAGAGAAACCAACTGATAGCTTCTTGCATTATGGATGGCAAAAGTTGTCATGTATTGTTTGATATGATGGATGTCAATAATTATAAGATTATTGCCGGAGATAAATTGAACTCTGACGGTCATCAATCATTTATATCCGATACATCTTTTATAACGGATACTTATCCTGATAGATATAGAATGGCTAAAATATACAAGGCTGATACAGAAACAGACCAAACAGAACTTCTGGTTAGCGTCTATTCTCCAAAAGAATTTCAAACAAAAGATTTCAAATGTCATATCGCATGCGATTTACATCCCCGTGTATCGCCATCCGGTAAATATATTTGTTTTGACTCCCCTCGTACAGGAAAGCGTTCGTTGTGCATCCTAAATTTATAATTTACACTTTATGAAAGATTATGGACTCGTTTCTATAATTACTCCTTCTTATAATTCTGCCAAGTTTATAGGTGCAACAATTGATTCCATCATAGCACAAACTTATCAGAATTGGGAATTGTTGATTACAGACGATTGTTCTACAGATGATTCTTTAATTATCATTGAACAGTATTTGCAGAAAGATCCTCGCGTTCAGCTTTTCCGTTTGGAGAAAAACAGTGGTGCCGGTATTTCTAGAAATCGTTCGATTCAGGAGGCGCGGGGACGCTTCATAGCCTTTTGTGACAGTGACGACCAATGGTATCCTGAGAAATTGGAGAAGCAGCTAACCTTTATGAATAAAAAGAAATGCGTTTTGTCTTATACTTCATATATGACGTGTAATGAGCATAATGAATTGACAGGCATTGTTGTTTGTAATAATAGGGAAACATTCAGTTCCATGAAGTGTGACGATGGAATAGGCTGCTTAACTGCTATCTATGATACTGATAAAGTCGGGAAAGTTTTTATGCCTGAAATGAGAAAACGACAAGATTGGGGGTTATGGCTTAGTATATTACAACAATGTAAAACAGCTTATGGCTTAAAGGAACCTTTGGCTATTTATAGGATTCATTCTAATTCCATATCAAGGAATAAGCTGACATTGGTTAAATATAATATCAATGTATATAAAAGTATCTTGGGATACTCATTTGTTAAAGCTTATATTTCCTTTATCTTTTTATTTTTACCAACTTATTTTGTAAAAAAACTAATTCAGTTCTATGTAAATAGATGAATTGTTTTTCTTTGAAAATAGCTGTTTATTATTCGATATTTATAGATGCAACATATTTCAATTCTTCTTTTAGGGCTTATTATAGCCACGACTTTAGCTCGTCTTATCATTCCCCGAATCCTCATCATCTCCCTTCGAAAACGTCTGTTTGATACTCCTGATGCCCGGAAGATACACCAGAAACCGATTTCTCGTTTGGGAGGAGTTTCTTTTTTTCCAGCCATCTTGTTCACTGTCACTTTCGTAATCGGTTTTAGTGGTATTACGCATTGTGTTCCTATAGGAGATATAATGAAACAGTGGGTGCAGATGCTACTAATGTGCTCTGGTCTTACCTTGCTATTTACTATCGGTATAGCGGATGATTTAATCGGTGTTCGTTATCGCCAGAAGTTTATTGTTCAACTCATTTCGGCCTCTTTGTTTCCCTTGGCAGGATTGTATATCAATGATTTCTATGGGTTATTCGGTATTCATGCGTTGCCGTTTGTTATCGGTGCTCCCTTTACTATTATCTTGGTAGTCTTCATAACGAATGCTATCAATTTGATAGATGGTATAGATGGTTTGGCTTCCGGCTTAAGTATGGTAGCTCTGTCTGTTTTTGGAGTATTGGCCATTCTTAATGAGATATGGCTCTTGGCTTTACTCGCTTTTACAACGGTAGGCGTATTGCTTCCTTTTTTCTATTATAATGTTTTTGGCAATGCTGATCGGGGACGGAAAATATTTATGGGAGATACAGGAAGCCTTACTTTAGGTTTTATTTTGAGCTTTCTGACTATTCAATATACAATGAATACTTATGAAGCAGGAGTTAGTTACGAAGGGGCTATATTAATTGCATTCAGTGTGTTGCTTGTTCCTTGCTTGGATGTGATACGGGTTGTGATAGGGCGTGTTCGTCGGGGAAGAAACCCGTTCATGCCCGATAAGACGCATATTCATCATAAATTTTTGACAATGGGATTCACTCCCCGAAAAGCTATGATTTTTATTCTTTGCATCTCATTTTTGTTTTGTGTGAGTAATATTATTTTAGTAAGTTATATGGATAATACAATACTGTTCATTTGTGATGTGGTCATTTGGATAGCAATGAATCTTTATATTGATAAGGTAATTTCTCGTCATCAAATACTAGAAAATTAGTTGCTCTTTTAATATTTGAATTAATGATAATTCCTCCTTTCCGCCTCTATCATTTTGCGGTAAAACTTATTTGGAAACGTATGTTGGTGCTGACCTTGGTGTTCTGGGTGGGTCTTATCACTATATACTATGTAGTTAATGATGCTGCTATTTGGAATGAATATGGTTGGTGGCTACTTTTTATGATAATAGGCACGTATTTCTTCTTTATGGATGTAAAGTTAATGCTGATGATGATGCGCCATGAAGAGAAAAAGAAATGGAAGCATTATAAGCTAAACAGTAATCCTTTTAAATAATCTTGAAACATTTTATTCTAATTCTTTTGTTGTGTCTGAGTATGGGTACGGCAAAGGTTCATGCCCAACTCACTGATGGGGTAACCGGACTTCTCCATATGCCCAATGCTGAGATGCAGCGGGATGGCACTTTTATGGTAGGAGGCAATTTTCTCAACAAACATAATTTGCCTAATCAGCGTTGGTGGGGGTATGATTCCTATAATTACTTTATTAATATAACTTTCTTGAATCGTTTGGAGGTAGCATACATTTGTACTTTGGTGAAAGGGCAAAAAGAAATCAGTTATTGGCCGGAACAGACTTGGGGAAAGTTTACGAATCAAGATCGGCATTTTGCTGCACGTTTGCAAGTCTTGAAGGAAGGTGAGTGGTGGAGGTATATGCCTAGTGTAGTGCTGGGAGTGAGTGACCCCACTACAGGGAGTGGAGGGGATTACACGAAACTGGCTGTCGATGGTTCCGGTAACGGCTACTTTAATCGTTGGTATATTGCTATGAGCAAACATTTGCTTACTAAATATGGTGAAGTAGGGATTCATTTGGCATATCTTTATAACGAACGCACGGATTATCCTTTGAATGGTCCTGCTATTGGGGTAAATTTTCGTCCTGCATGCCATGATGCATTAAATTTGATTGTTGAGTATGATGCAAAAACTATAAACGTGGGAGCTGTTTATTCTGTGTGGAATGACCATTTTAATTTCTTATTTGAACTTCAACAATGTAAGTACATATCTGCAGGATTGATTTATAAAATTAATTTGCTTGGAGGGAGTAAATAGGATTGTAAGTTTCCTTAATAACATGATATTACTATGAAAAATAGGTTGTCTTTTTTAATATTGTTCTTTATTCCTATGCTGGCGATAGCTCAGGGGAAAGGAGATCAAACTTTTGCTTCATTCGTCTATAGATCTTTTGATGAACGTGGTTGGACTGAGTGCAGAGGGTTAGATAATGGAAATCATATAACAGTAGTGAATGAAAAAGGGAAGCAAGTGGCTATGCTGTGTTACTGGTTTCCACAGTTAGAAGAAACTAGCTGTAGATTCTCTGATGATGATATGAAAATGATTAGAAACAGCAATGCAGATTATATTTTGATAGGCTATGGACAAACAGCAAGTAATCCGATGGCTTGTTTTTTATTAGTAGCTTCAAAAGTCAAGAAGGAAATGGGATTAAATAGATTGTGGAAATATAAATTGGAGATTCCTGTTTCTGATTTGAGATTCTAGCTTATTAATTAAGGCAATTTTAGTTAGAATGTAAATTCTTGGTTTATAATTAGTGGGAAATTCCTACTTTTTCATTTATATATAAACTTAAAAACAAAGTGACATGGAAAAAAACAGTCAAAAATCACATTAAAAGTAGGAGACTACTACAAAGTGTTTGACTTTAGCGACATCGCTTATCTGGAAGCCAATGGTAGTTACACAAGAGTTGTAATGGCCTCGAAGAAGGAAAATTCCCTTATGGTAACGTTGAATCTGAAAGCCCTTAGGAGTTATTTGGATGATTCTTTTCTCAAAATTCATCGATCCTATGTGATTAATCCGGACTATGTTTCACGCATATGCGGAAATAGAGTAGAGATGTGTACAGGTGAGTTCCTGGATGTCAGTCGGCCTTGTAAGAAACTTGTGTGGGATACTTTGAATGTGGTAACCCTTGGAAAACGATACAAAGAAAAAAGAGCTTTCATATGAAAAATGTATTGACTTATGAACACGGAGCTTACCAAGAGTGGTGTTCTAAGCCGATTCTTTAATGAAAAATCTTTGTCTGAAGAAAAATAAGTTGTATATTTGCGTAAACCTAATTGGATGGACTATATGAAAACTACATCTGAATACATTGCATTATTACGTAAATATATGACTGAGAATGCCCATAAATACGGTATTATACGTATAGGGATTTTCGGATCTGTGGCACGTGGTGAACAGACTGAGGATAGTGATGTGGATGTGTGTGTGGAATTGCAGACACCCAGTATGTTCGACTTGGTTCATATCAAGGATGAACTTCAGCTCTTGTTTGACTGTGCCGTTGATATCGTGAGATTGCGCGATGACATGGATGGGCTGTTGAAACAGAACATTGTGGAGGAGGGGATATATGCGTAAGGAAGAAATGGTTGATGTTATGCTGGGGAAGATAGAACAAGCCATTGTTCGTATATTGTATAACTCTCAGACTATAGATTCATATCATTATTATCGATATCTCCATGTCCCAGATAAATCTAAAGCAATAACTTTGACTCGGAAAGGCATACTTTGGGCGATTGGATAATAGAAGGCTAGACGATATTCTACGAATATAAAAATTAATCTATAAACGTATAGACTACTTCTTGTAGGCTGTGTGCAATGAAGGCATGCAGCCCT
>OGHO01001981.1_pt1 | contig 17406 bp, 12 predicted proteins | sample 1571421 | NCBI WGS metagenome assembly OGHO01 (sample SAMEA2581937, study PRJEB24529) | metagenome | biome: Human gut stool | place: China | collected 2011
CCCTTTCGAGGGTAACATATTTATATTGATGTCTACCAGTTTTGCGATGTTGTGTCCCCAGATACCTCCCGCGTTAACAACAACCGAAGCGTGGTAGCATTTGATTTCTTTGGTTTTATGATCCAGAACTTTAACCCCGACCACCCGATTTTGTTCGCGTAGTATCTCGGTGACCTCCTGGTAGGTGAGAATTGTTGCTCCATGTAGTTTGGCATCCATCACGTTGGAGGCGGTCAGCCGGAACGGGTCGACAGCTCCATCGGGAACTCTTACGGCACCGATAATATCCGGGTTGGCCGAGGGCTCCAGTCTTAACGCCTCTTTCGGGTCGATCACGTCGGCCCGTATTCCGGCTTGTTGACAGGCTTCGATGAATTTGGACTGGTAGCTTAAATCGTCTTCCGGCAGGCTCAGGAACAAACCGTCTGTTTCTTCCACACAATGACTGGCGATCTTGCGGAGGATCATGTTCTCTTTGATGCATTCCTCGGCGGATTCTTTGTCTGTCACCGCGTAACGGGCGCCGCTGTGCAATAAACCGTGATTTCTTCCCGTTGCCCCGGTAGAGATGTCGAATCTTTCCAGTAGCAGCGTTTTTATCCCTCTGCGAGAACAATCTCTTGCGGTTCCGGCGCCTGTAGCCCCGCCTCCGATGATAATCACATCAAACGATTGTGTGTTTTCGTTCTGTTTCATGTGTAGAAAATTTTATTTTTCGCTACAAAGGAATGAATAAAACGAAAGAAAACAAAATATAAAAGCAACTTTTTTCGATTGAAACGAAATAAAACGAAGGAAAAGTATCTTAAAATGGTTTCATTCGAAATTTTATTCGTTAAAAAGGAAACATGAGTGTTATTAATAATACGAGGATGATAACGGGTAAATTCGGGGTAATTTTCTCGCTTTTCCCTTACCATTTTGATGTCTTGTTCATGTTGCATTATGCTTTATCATCTTCGATAAAATTGCCATATAAATCAATATTGTTTGAGTGTCGAGTTCTTTTTAATGTATATTGGATGTTTGTAGTGGTGTGTTTGGATGATAAAAGCGAATCGTGTAATCTTGGCGAAAATGCGCCTGTTCTTGGGCAAATGGGTGCAAAATTGAGAAATTTTTGATTGAAAAGAAAGGAGGAGGCGAAAGACATAAACGGGAGTGAATATCTTCGTCTCCTCACGTCACCAACCGATTAACTAACCCCAATTACTTGGGGAATTCACCAATATTCGTTATATTTGTAACAAACGACACGCAAAGATAATGCAAATTTGGATGAAAACAAATTTAAGTTGGAGTGTTTTTATAATAAAAGTTTAATTTAAAATAATTCTAAATAAAAACGATATGTCTTTATCTGAGAGATTACAAGAAGTGATGGACGAAAAAGGGTTCACAAAATATAGAGTAGCAAAAGCCTTGCACATGTCTGCAACAACGATATCTAATTATTTGAACAATAAAACGAATCCCGATACCACAAAATTGGAAGTAATAAGTCTTTTACTGGGGGTGAATCGGAAATGGCTTCTGACAGGTGAAGGTGATAAATATCGTAAAGGACAGGCTGCTGTTGAGGATGTTGCGGGTGATCTTTCCGTGCGAGATGATGATAGCTTGATGGCTCGTCATCTGGTTGTAATCGTGGATAAACAGGCTTCTTCGTTGAAGGCCAAGGATGACGAAATTAAGAAGTTAATGACGATTAATGAGGAGTTGATGAATAAATTGACGATGCTTTTGGAAAAGTTGATAGAGAAACTTTAGTGTTCGTGTAACATTGGAATAGTGTAAAACGGGAAATGGGAGTGTAAAAACTTTTATTTCCCGTTTTTTATTGAGATATTTGATTGATTTTTCGGGATAAATGTAAATTTTTTTCCTCTTTTTTCGTGTGGCATTTATTTCGAGTATTATGTTTTGCAAAATGTGATTCTTTTGTACCCATTTTCTGAATTTTTTCTGTTGTGTAATCACGAGTGCGATTCGAATTGTTTCTTGTTTATGGCCTGTTTGGTAAATGTATTCGGTTGTTATTGTTTTGTTGTAAGGTGTTTATAAGCTAATCAATCATGGGAGTCTCCGGTTCCGGTAAATAGACTTTGCTGAATAGGCTTTATTGAAAAAATGGGGACCAAATAGGGGGACAAATAAGTCTTAAAATCCCTCTTTTTTTACTCAAAACCCCTTTTGTCACTTGAAAAATGAAAATATTGCATTGAAAGGGAAAGTTTGGGCTCACGTGAAAAATTGGGTGGACCTTTTATTCTTTGTAGTTTTACCCCGATCTTTTTCATGCGAAAATTTTAGTGATTCTAAAGAGAAAAAAAACTTGATATCAAGTACTCCTCGGAATAGAGCCTTGAATGCTTTCAACTTGGCGTAAAAGGATTCGGTGGAAGCGTTGGTGCTCCTGTTGTTGAAAAAGTTCAAGATGCTATTTGAGTGTGCGAACACGGAAGCGGCCACGGAATTGAAAGAGTGAAAGCTGGCCTCGTTGACTTGATTGTACCACAAGGTGAGTTTAAGCCTAGCTCCCGCCACGGACTTGCACGAGGAATAGATCTTTCGAGAATGTAATTTAAACTGTGTTAGCAAAATAAATGATTAATTTTGCTAACACAGTTTTTATGGAACAAGAATTTAATTTCGAAAGCATCAAAAACAAGGCCCTGTCCTGCACGACATCGCCCTTGAAAAATTAGTTTACCTGGCTTATCGCAATATCAGGAAAAAATGGACCATGCTAATTCCGAATTGGGCGGCTGTTGCTCAACAACTGGCTATTAAATTTAGAGAAAGGCTTAAATTATGGTAATTTTACGCTGTCGGGAGTGCTGGAGTACCCCTTGGCGCTTGCCCGATCCCTGGCCGTTGAGTCAAAAATGAAGATGGCACAGTTTAATTTACCCCCCCCCATAATAAATAGAGATTTTAAATTCCTCCATTTATTGTTGTTAGTTAAATAAATTATTCCTCTTAGTAAAATCAAACCTGCCTAAATCTTAAAACCAGTATTGTTCCAGGTGTGGATCTATTCTGGTGTTTCACGAGGGATCAAGTTTATTATTGTTGTATCAACATACAATGTATAATCTTGATCAACAACGAGATTCTCAACTTTAAACGCAATCGAAACAGGCGATTCTATTTTAATCGGATATATATCAATTTTCAGGCTATCCTGCGGATAGACTTTGCTTAATATTTCTTTTAATAGATAATAGCTCAACCCAACTTGGTTGCCTATGCAGGCCAAGAAAAGCCATACACTCAACTGTATTACAGATATTTAATAGCGATGTGCTAACATCTATTAGAAGCTCTTTTAGGTATGATGGATCTACAAAAACTCCTCAATTTATCATTGTATTTGCTCGAACGAACGTGTTATGGATCAAAAATAACAAAAAACACAAAGTATTTATATTGGCTTTTAATACCTTTGGCAAAGGCCATTTACTGAAACAAAATATACAACAAAAGAACGTGGAGCGTTTCTTGACTCAAGAGGTGGGTTAAACCAGAGTAGACAAGAAATCCCTACGTTTGTATCTTGATATAATAGCATTCAATACGAAAAATGGATTTCCATCTACTTAATATTTATAACCACTTTCTTGAGATTGGAAATAATTATACAAATATAATAATAATTTTGGAGCTTGCAAGCACAAAATGGCAACACAAAGCTATTCCCGAAAGGAAAAAGCATTCGAGAATAGCAAATGGCCGTCAAGAAAAAGATTTACTCCTTTTTCAATTCAATAATAGAGCAAACAAAAGCTTTGTCCACTTCCATGATTTCCGCAATTTCTTCAATTCCCATTCCACGATTGAGCAAACGAGCAATAACTCGTTTTTTTTCGTCCACTTTTTCGAATGAGGCGAACATGAGTTCCGACAATTTCACTATTATATTGACAATTCGATCTTTGCCTTCTTGATTTGTGATATCAATATTACAAAACGTTGAGATATCCTTCCTCAGTACTAAATGATAAATACCGGAAATCAACAAAGCATACAAAGCTTCTATATCTATTCCGATTTGTTGAAAGAATTTCTTGTTTTTTTGTAGTTCATCGGCACAACTAATCTCTCGGTTCTTGGCACGACTCCGAACAAAATCATTAGGATCGGCCACTTCCCAGCGAATGATACATTGGAACACTGGATTTTCATCAATAGCTTTAAAAAACTCCCCAAGTACTCCGACAAAAAAATCTTTGTAATTTGTATATTTATCAGCGATTTTTGCCAAAATGAAAGAGGTCCAAAAATCATTTTTTATAAAATAGACCTTTAATAAATTCTCAAAACTTTCGTAATTCTCATAAATTACCCGCTTTGTGACGTTAGCCGCTTCTGACACATTGTTTATCGTTAGCTTGCTAAATCCTTGTGATGTAATAATTTTCGTTATTGCCCGAGACAAGTCTCTCTCGATTTCATCTTTAGATCTTCGAATACGTTTATTTGCTTGAATTAACCCACCATCTTTTTGCGTTTTCATAAACAAAATATAATTCCAATTAAAGTCCTAGTACAAATGAGAAGCAAAAATACTAAAACTTATTCATAAAACAATATACAATCTACATGTTAGCACTGATATATAGACAAATATGCAATTTATCGAATTGACTAAACATCGAATACTCAACTACAAAGTATTCATTGCGGACGAAAAACAGGATGAATTTAAACATTCGTCCTCCAAACAAAAAAAACTGATCCAATTTGACCAAACTTTTGTTAAAACTTCGAATATAGCTAAAACATCAATCACATTTAAATTAAGTCTTTCCCTCTATTAGTTGTTATTTGAGTGAGTTGCAGAAAAATATTTTCAAGCATGCAGTTTAGTTTATCATACACTCCAAGCAAGAATTCTTTTATCTTTCGACACGAGCCTTCTCTTACATACAGGGCGTATTATCCGATTTTCATACAATCATGTATTCGCACATTGCTCGCTATCCATAGAATTAAATTATTAAAAACAATACTTTTTATCACTAACCTTAGCATCGTTCGACACGAAAACAAATGTGATTTATATGGTTACAAACACAAGGAAGAAAACAGACAAAATAATTCACTATGCAGTATTTATTCGACATCCACATTCCCTATTGAAATTCCCTTCACAAGATTTGTACGAATTCCATCTTATTAAATGAATATCAAACAAAAATAACACTCAATAATTAACTGCACAAAAGTAATATGCGAGCGCATAACACACGACTAACACCTTACAATTAACTCCTTATCCGTCAAACACACGACATGCACTATATGGCATTAATTTAAATATTATAGATACTATATAGTATATAATGTTTATATTTTCTATATATTTGCATGCGTTTGTTCGTCTAATTCATCACATAAGTTTATCTCAAAAACAGATCATAAGAGAAAATATAAATTACACGCATGAAATATGAAAACAAATAACATTACATTAAAAGACTTTGTTACGATTGAAGGAAGTGACATTATGGAGAAAGCGAGGAAGTTTTCTCAAACGTACATTCCTCAGTTAAAGGATGCGGGCTTGTGGGACTTGTGGATGGTGACAGAAGATTGCATCGATGGAGGGCATATCAAATTAACAGGCAATTATGGGGAAAACTATTTGAGAGCGACAACCTTTGTTTCAAATGATTATTTGGGTTACTCGAAAGACTCTCGGGTTGTCGACTCCGGAATAGCAGCGTTAAAGAAATTCGGGGCAGGAGCATGTGCCGCCCCAGTGATTGGTGGATACCTTAAGCCACAACAAGAACTCGAAAGAACTATTGCCACCTTCTTACATTGCGAGGACGCTCTCGTTTTCTCCTCAGGTTTCGGAGCGAACGCAGGTGCTTTGTTAGCCCTACTGCACAAAAATGACATAGCGATTGTTGATATGTTTGCTCACGCAAGCGTATTTGAAGGGCTATATAACACGAATACAAAAATCACGAAACACAACGATCCCGAATATCTGGATAAATACTTGTCCACGATCAAGAATAAATATGATACAAAATTAGTTATTGTTGATGGCGTGTATTCGCAGGACGGAGACATTGCCCCGTTACCAGAACTTGTAGAGGTGTGCCATCGACATGGTGCTTATCTCCTTGTAGACGATGCTCACGGGATTGGAGTCTGGGGGAAATCCGGCCGGGGGACGATCGAGTATTTTGACTTATTGGGCAAAGTAGATTTCATCACTGGAACTTTAAGCAAGTCCATGGGGACGATTGGAGGCTTTTTCGCTGGTCCCCAAAACGTGATAAATTATTTGAGACTCTACGCCCGTACAAGTATATTCTCCGCAGCCCCAACACCCCAGGTGATGGGTTCCGCTTTATGTTCGCTTAAATTAATCAACCAAGAGCCGGAGAAAAGGGGAATTGTTCGTCAGAATTACAGGTATTTAAACACGAAATTAAAAGAATTGGGCTTTGACACGGGCAATACCGTTTCTCAAATCATCCCGATAAAAATAGGCAATGACTTGAAAACTAAAACTGTGGTACGAAAACTTTTAGAGAAAGGAATATACACTTGCGGTATTACCTACCCCGGAGTGAAATTGAATGATGCTCGCATCCGCTTGGGGATTCTTGCCACCCATACAAAAAGCGATTTAGATCACCTGCTGGTCTCATTGCAAGAGATCGACAGCAAGATACATATACGAAAATGAACATTGCTTTAGGGAGTGTCCGAGAAGGCATTCCTTTTTTTACAATTCAATTTTTTAAGAGAGATTTTAACGGAGCGACAATATGGGTTAACAGTCTCCTGCGATTTGTAATGAACTCGGCGGATCCTTCCATTTTTTGAATAAATTTCACTTCTTTATTATACGAGGACTGCATTCCCGAATCTAACTCTATTTCAACAATGTATCCTTTGTTTTCTTCAGGCACCAATGAAATATTAATCACGGAACCTTTGAGCACCCCGTATTCCATATAGGGAAATCCATTCAATTTTATATTTACAGGTTGCCCTTTCTTCACTTTACCAATGGCGTTAGTATTAATGAAAGAATAGCCAAAAATTTTAGTTGTTTGCTCAGGAACAATAGTAACAACACTCTCGCCTTCTTTGATCAATTGATTCTCCTTCCATAGTCTCGTAAATGTAACATTTCCAGCGATAGGAGATTCTACTATATATTTTCCCTTCCATTGTTTTAATTGTTCCCTCAACGAATTGTACGTTTCGTCCATTGTTGTTCTATGCGTAATAAGTTCTCTTTCATACAGAGAATGTAAATCCAGAGCCTCCTGTTCAAGTATTAATATTTGATTGTTGGCGGAACGTAATGATGAACAAAAGCTCATGTATGCAATCTCTTCTTTCAAAAATTTTTGAGTTGTTTGTTCGTGCTGATGCAAACTTACAGCCACGTCATGGTGCTTGGAAAAAAATGATGAATCTCGCAGGTATTGGCTTTTGGCCAACAGGTAATTCTTTCTTTGGCTATCATGTTGTTTTAGCATTGCTTGATATTCGAGTCTCTGTCGAGTTATTTGTTGGTTTAGCAAATCAGTCTTGTTGAGATAGTATTTCAAATGCAAGAATTCATTAAATATATTCCAATTTTTTGCAAATGAATTATAGTAATCTTGCAATTCTCCTAATTTCAAAAATGGTTGTTGCTTGGAAAGCACAAGCGAATCCCAAGTTGTATTATCATAAGTATTTAGATCCTTTTCTAACTTTAAAACATCAGTATAATTTGCCGTATTTTCAAGCATTGCAATTATCTTACCTTTATGCACGAAATCGTTATTATCCACGAATAATCTTTGGATCGTTTGGGTCGTTTTTGTGTATAACGTAATTGGGGGATTTGTCGTTGTTAATATAACAGGACAAGCAATAATTTCAGGATATTTGTAGAAATAACTTCCGACAACAAGTGAACACATAAAACAAAAAATTACACCCAACCCTTTTTTTATAAAAGAACTAGGAATTTCTTTCATGATTTGTTCTACATCTTCGCAATGTTGAGTAGAACGTTTAGTTTTCATCGCTTTCATATTAAGATTAGTTCCCTAAGTCAAGTTGATTTTTTACTAATTTATAATACGCCCCCTTTGTTGCAATCAATTGATTGTGTGTGCCGCTCTCAATTATTTTACCACTGTCCATCACTATAATTTGATCAGCATTTTTGACCGTGCTTAATCTGTGAGCAACAATCACGACAGTTTTGTTTTTGAAAAAACGATTCAAGTTTTCCATAATGATCAATTCATTGTTAGCATCCAATGAATTTGTTGCTTCGTCAAGAAATATATAGCCGGGATCTTTGTAAACTGACCTGGCAATTAACACACGCTGCTTTTGCCCACTACTTAAGCCATGCCCATCAATACCAATATTTGTCTTGTCCCTGTAAGGTAATTTATTGATAAATTCCTGCAAATTTGCCGTTTGAATAGCTTTGCTATAAAGTTCCTCATCAGGATTATCATTAAGGATACAAATGTTCTTTTTTAATGTGTCTGAAAAAATAACTCCTTCTTGCATGACAACACCACATGCCATCCTCCACGAGTGAGGACTGTAACGCTGCAATTTTTGATTATCAATCAACACCTCTCCTTTTTCCGGCTCATAAAATCCGAGTAGTATTTTTATCAGTGTTGTTTTTCCACTACCACTACCACCAACAATTGCGGTCGTTTTACCCGCAGGTACGACTAGATTTATATTCTCCAATACCTTGGGAGAGTGCGGACCGTCATAGCGAAACGATAAATCCTTTATTGTAATTTCTTTTGCAGGTGGTATTTCGTATATCAATCCACTATCTTGACTTTCTTCATCCTCTTTTTGATGAATTTCTCCCAATCTCTCTATGCTTATTTTTGCATCTTGAGCACTTTGAATAAAATTAATAAATTGGTCAATAGGCACATTTAATTGGGCTATAATGTATTGAATTGCGACCATCATACCTAATGTCATATCCCCACCAATCACAGCTCTTGCCGCCAGATAGGATACAACAATATTCTTTAATTCGTTAATCATCGTTGCCCCGATTTGCTGATTCTGTTGCAGGGTCATACCTTTCACACTAGCGTTGAATAAACGTACTTGTATTTTTTCCCACATCCAACGTTTTTGCTTTTCACATCCATTCAATTTTATTTCTTGCATCCCTGTTATTAGTTGCACCATGCTATTTTGATTGGCAGCAGCCTCCCTGAATCTAACATGATCTATGGCTCTCCGCTTTTTTAAAAACATTAAAACCCATAGTATATATATGGCACTACCAACAATGAAAGACAAAAGAATACCTCCATGATAACTTGCCATCATGAATGTATATATGATAAAAGTAAAAATAGCAAATAGCATACTAATCATAGTTCCAGTTAGAAAAGTTTGTATGCGGCCATGATCATCAATTCGTTGTAAAATGTCGCCTATCAGCTTGGCATCAAAAAAAGAGATTGGTAACTTCATGAGCTTAATCAGAAAGTCAGAAATTAATGCAATACTAAATCTCGCCGTGATGTGTAACATTAGCCAATTTCGAATCAACTCGTTCATGGTCTTGCCAAAAGATAATGCTAACTGCGCTATTAAAATAATTACAATAAAAGATACATCTCCAGTACCTATGCCATAATCGACAATCGCCTGAGTTAAAAAAGGCATTAAAACACTGATAATCACACCAGTTGTCATTCCTAAAAATACCTGAAAAATGTACTTTTTATAAGGATACAAATAATTTAATAGATAACTGTAGTGAAATTTTTCTTTTTTGTTTTCTATAAAGAAACTAGGTGTCGTTTCAAACGCTATTAGATATCCTTCTTGTTCATTAGAATTCTTACATATCCAATGATTCAAAAATTCATCTTTTGAATATATCGCAAAACCGATAGAAGGGTCCGCAATGTAGATATTGAATTCACCTTTTCGTTTTTTCTTTATTCTATACACGACAACAAAATGTTTACTATCCCAATGTACAATTACAGGAAGTGGAATGTCAATCAAATCCTGCCATTCAACTTTCGCTCCCTGGGCTCGTAATCCAATTTGTTCAGCAGCTTCACATATATCTAGCATGGTCACGCCAAATTTTCCAACATGCATAAGCTCGCGTAGGTGTTGCAATGTATATGATTTGCCAAATTTTTGAGCAATCATCCGCAGGCAAGTCGGACCGCAGTCCATACCGTCCAACTGAAGATATAAAAGAAATTTTTTCACTACATACTTTATAATGGTTATTATGCTGATGCAAATATATAAAACAAAGTTGAATAATCACATTTAAAAATAATATTATTGTTTATATAACTGTATTACAGTAATATAAAAATATGTAAGTTGTTTTGACTGAAAGCATTTATAAATACTATTTGGTATTCTAAATTATATACATATATTTGCCATGGCAAAATTATAATAATAACAAGATGTCAAATCTAACATTAGATCATAAACTCGAAAAGATTGCAGCTAGCATAACTTTGTATGCAAAGGGTAAAATGAAGACTCAGGAAGCACATGAAGATTTTGGTTTATTTAATGGACAGTGGGGTATGTTACTGTTTGAAGCATATTATCTGCACTACAATCCTAAATGTAGTATGCAGAAATTTTTTGACGAACATCTGGATTTTTGCCTGACGAGTTTAAGTGATGGATACCGAGCATATAGTTACAGTAATGGATTGTGTGGCATGTTATTAGCCTTAGAACATTTGCAAAAGAAAGAATTTATCGAAATTGAAATGTCAGAAGCTATTGATGTTTATGACAATCTTTTCAAGCAAATACTAGACCAGGAACTTCAAAATCCTAATTATGATTTTTTACATGGAGCTATTGGACTAGGATTTTATTTTTTACACCGGAATAATGCATTATCTATTTCATGTATAGAAAATATTATAAATCATTTATGGGCAGATGTGATTATAAATGGCGAACAGTATGCATGGAAAACTATATTAAATCTATCTGGAATTAAGGCGTTTAATATATGTTTATCACACGGGATGTCTAGTATAGCAATCTTTTTAGCTAGGGTTTATGAAAAAAACATATTAGAAGAACATACCCTTAAATTACTAAATGGCTGCATTCGATTTATTTTAGCTCAAGAAATTGATCACAAAAAATACGGTTCATTTTTTCCTAGTATAACAATAGAGTATGAACAACCTGATATTCTAAAAAGTAGAATGGGGTGGTGTTATGGCGATCTTGGTATCGCATTAAGTTTATGGCAATGTGGGAAAATATTACATGATGATGGTCTGAAAATGAAATCACTTGAAATTTTGAGATTTTCAACTCAACGAAAGCAACTAGAAGAAAATTCCGTGTGGGATGCCTGCCTATGTCATGGTACTAGCGGTATTGCTCAAATTTTCTTGCGGATGTATTATGAAACAGGAATATCTTCATTTTTAGATGCCAATAAATTTTGGATTAACGAAACATTGAGAATGGCTACATACACTAATAACGGAACTGGATTTAAGGCATTGGAAATGAAACAGTCAAAGCTTGATTATTTTGATAATTATAGTTTTTTGGAGGGGATAAGTGGAATCGGTTTATCATTAATGGCATCAAATTCGGATATCCATTTTTCTGATTGGGACGCTTTTTTATTAATAAAATGAACAGGAGATGCTTTTACTCCTTTATGTTAAAAGCAAAACAAATATAAATTCATATCATGAAAAAGTTATCAGTAAAAAAGACTGTTATCGCAAATCTTAACAGTAACGAAATGCAAAACGTTGCAGGTGGAACAGATCGTTTATGTGGTCCTCAAACCTACAACACAAAAACTTGCAGTGGACAAACTTACCAGACTTGGGAGGTTAATTGTAACGTTAGACCATGCAAGTAAAACATGATGGAGGGTATTATACCCTCCATTCATTTTAGTTACAGAAAACTAATTTCCAAATAATGTTTTTATAGCATGAAAAAGTTGAGAGAATATTCTTTTTTCCCTTCCGTGTTTTTTAGGACACCACTGTATCCATATAATTTTTGTTTCAATAAAGATCATTTAGAAGATGTATTCCTGGAAGGACTTTATATTGCTTCACCGGATTTATTTCAAGAAGTTTTAAAGAAGAAAACCGAAGAAAAAATAGATATTTCTCTGGAAAAATATTGTTCTCGCACAAGAACAAGGCCCACACCTTTTGGCTTATTTGCTGGTTGTTCAATCGGAAGTATAAATGGCACACACACGCATATACAATTAGTTCCCGTAAACAATTATCAACGAATTACCAGGCTTGACATGCTTTATATATATGAATTGATTCAATGTATAGAAAAGCAGGAGCATATATTATTTCAATTAACCTTTTATCCCAATAACAGTTTATATGAAATAGAAAAAGAATATCGGTATATTGAATATTTTAATTTTAATAAAAAAAGAATTCATCAAATTGTTAGTGTTGAAAAGGAGAAATATATATCCTTAGTACTAGATTATTCTAAAAATGGCGTGAAATTCTCTGAATTAATACAGGTTATTACCAAAGAAGGATTCACTTACGAGGAATCTATTGAGTTTATCAAGGATATGATTTCTTCTCAATTAATAAAAAGCGAATTAGATATATCTGTAACAGGTGATGATCCGCTAGAGATTTTAAAGAATAAATTATTGAATATTAAAGAGGCGAATCGGTTTGTAAGTATTATTGATGAAATACAAATTCTATTGAAAAAGATCGATGCTACTAATGATTGTAATAAGATTTCATATTATAAAAATATTAAAGAAATAATAGAACAGATTACCCCAGAGTTCATCCCGAAATATTTATTTCAAACAGATCTATTCAAACCGACAATAGAAGCTAAAATCTCAAATTCTATCACTGAAGAAATATATGCCGTAATCTCATTCTTAAATAAACTAACCTCATTGCCGACAAAAAATAATATTACAGAATTTATCACTAAATTTTCAGAGAGGTATTCTGACCAAGAAATGGATTTAAATTTTGTACTCGATACCGAAGTAGGAATTGGGTATCCCGTAAATCATGAAACAAATGATAGTTCTTCATTAATCGATGATCTATATTTTTCACAAATAAAGAAACGGGAATTATGCGAATATACTGCTTTGGAAAAAGTACTTGTAAACAAATATCAAAATGCCTTACAAAATAGATGCAATGTCATAAAATTAGATGATAATGATTTTCCTGATTTCAAAATTGATTGGAATTCAATGCCAGATACATTTTCTGTTATTTGCAGCATAATATCTGACACTGACAATAACAAACAGGTTTTAATTAAAGCTATAGGAGGGCACTCAGCGGGTTATTTATTGGGGCGTTTTGGACATCTAAACCCTGATATAAAATCTTTACTAATAGAAATTGCAGAAAAGGAAAAGGAATTGAATCCAAATACAATTTTCGCAGAAATAGTACATTTGCCGGAAGCTCGTACTGGAAACGTGATATTCAGGCCGACGATTCGAGAATATGAAATTCCTTACCTTGCAAATCCTTCTGTAAAACGGGAATGCCAGATTCCACTATCAGATATTACAATCTCAATTGCAGATGGAGAAGTTATACTTAAATCCAAAAGCTTAGAAAAAAGGATAATACCAAGACTTACAAATTCTCACAATTATAGCTATAACAGTATGCCTATCTACTATTTCCTTTGTGATTTACAGGGTCAAAACAAAAAAACAATACTATATCTTGACCTCGAAAACTATTTTAAAGACCACTCCTATTTCCCTCGTATCATGTATAAAAATCATATTCTTTTCAAGGAAAAATGGATTATAAAATCTGAAAAATTAAAACGCATGATACATTTGTCCGATGATGAATTGTTGGCTAACATAAGTGTATTTAGAAAAGAGAATAAATTACCCCAATATATCGTCATTCAAGAAGGAGATAATGAATTGTTTATAGATTTTAAAAAATTGATTAGTATAAAGACATTGCTATCACTAAGTAGAAATCGAACCGAGTTGAGATTTGAGGAGTTTGTTTTCTCTCCGAAAGATGCTGTTATCGAGGCTGAAAATGGATGCTTTACAAATGAATTTGTATTTACTCTTTACCGTTCATAATAACTATGGATAGATTTTATTTATTAGGCAGCAAATGGTTGTATCTTAAAATATATACAGGAATAAAAGTCGGGGAAGACCTTTTAATCAAAGATATTTATCCTATAGTCATACAACTGAAAAAGAAAGGATATGTATCTGAATTTTTCTTTATAAGATATTCAGATCCAGATTTTCATTTTCGAGTAAGAATAAAAATGATTGATACGTCTTGTCTTCCTGTACTCATATCGGAACTATATCATATATTGTATCCACTAATGAAAGAGAATATTGTTTGGAATTTACAGTATGATACATATAAAAGAGAGATTGAAAGATATGGAGGTGAAGATACGATACAATATATTGAAAGAGTTTTCAGTGTAGATAGTGAATGTATTATTTTACTTTTACGATTGTTACCTGAAGCAAAAAATCCAGATCAAGATCGATGGTTATTAGCAATTCCTCTAATTGATGATGTTTTAGATTGTTTCGGGTATTCAATTCTGGAAAAAAGAAATATAATGAAATATTGTTCAGATTCTTATAAAACAGAGTTCGATTTCACAAATCACACTTATAAAAAACAATTAGATGATAAATATCGCTTGAATAAAAATTTGATAAATCAATTTCTATCTAATACTTGTAGTGAGAGTAGTTCTTACCATGATATCCTTAATACGAGAAAAAAAGAATTACGAGAAATTTCTACCCGGTTAGGCAAACAACTCTCTCCTGATGTGATGTCAAGTATCATCCACATGTGTTTAAATAGACTTTTTAAGTCAAAGAACAGAATATACGAGCTTGTTATTTATGATTTTGTATATAGATTGTATAATTCAAAATTAGCGCGATGAATAAAATTAAATGTTTACTAGTATTGATCGTTTTATCATTTCCGGTTTGTGCCCAAAATGTATTAAATCGTTTGGATGAAAACCTTACCTTTGAAAATATATTATTTTATGACGCTGATATTTCTTTGGATCAGTGGGAAAATCATTGGAATGTAAAATGTGGAGATTTCAAAATAGATACAAATGTCTTTTTTGAGGGGGAGAAATCTCTTTTATATACGGTAAATAGTGGAAACGGAAGAATACAGTATTATATTCCGACCAACAATATCAAGGGGGATTCTTTGTATTTTGGTGGATGGATTAAGTGTGATGCTGTGAAAGATTGTGATATTACAATGTCGCTATATTATTCGGACTTCCTCGCTAGTAATCATCACCCCTCCGTACACTTGAAAGCAACAGGTAGTTCTGGATGGAGATTCTATTCAGATAAAGTAAAATATCGCCCCGGCAAGTATCTTATTATTGATTTACAAATTCAAGGCGAAGGTGGACAAATTTGGTTTGATAACTTGTCCATTAAAATAGATAATAATCCCGTATCAAATAAAGTGAGAGTTACGTATCCGAAGTTACCTTCCGAGATAAATTGCATACAGTCGGGCGTGAAAATGAATTCGTCTTTATCCAAAAAACAATTACTAAACCTAGAGTCATTATGCAAGATTTGGGGATTTTTAAAGTACTATCATCCTAAAATCGCCCAAGGGGAAATTGATTGGGATCAAGAATTATTCAAATATATACCATTGTGCATTGATGCAGATAGAAAAGAACTGAATAATATCTTTATTCAATGGATAAATCGTATCGGTGACGTGAGTACTTTGTCTCCTGCAAACAACCAAGGGGATAGTCTGGTACAATTAAAACCCGATTGGAAATGGCTAAAGAATTCTCAATTTGCGAATGAACTCCAACAAAAAATAACAGGATTAATTTATGATATAGAAAGAGTTCATCGCAATAAATACGTGAGTTTTAATGAATACGCCGGAAATCTATCGTTTAGCAACGAGAATGCATTTCCAGAGGCCAACCTTGCTGAAGATATCGGTTTCCGTGTTTTAGCATTGTTCCGATTATGGAATGCAATTCAATATTGTTACCCCTATCGAGATCTTATGGATTCGGATTGGCATACCGTATTACATGATTTCTTGCCAAGAATAATGAAGGCCGATACAGAAATGGACATCCAATTCGTATTGATGGAATTAACAAACTGTTTGAATGACTCCCATGCGGCAGTATCGTTTAATGGCTATCCATTAATTTACACGTCATCATTATATCCTGCTAATATTATTCCAGCAAATGTAATTCTCCAAAAAAGACAAGCGGTTGTTCGTAGTTTTAATAATGAAACATGGGAGAAATCAAAATTGAAAGTTGGAGATATTATTAAAAAAGTAAATGGAGTAAATATAGATCGCATTATTAAGGAAAAAAGTAATTACTTTTCATTTTCCACGCCTGGATATGCACTAAATAGAATATATCCTTTATTGACAAGTGCAACAGATACAATACAACTAACTGTTTTAAGAAACGGACAAAAATTGGAATTGAATATTGATGTAAATTCTTTTGATAAAAATTACAGACCATCCCTAAAAACAGCCGGGAAAGGATTCAAATTTGTATCAGATAGTATCGCGTATATTTATTTAGCGGAATTGTCTAAAGAGGACATCCCTGCAATATATAGCAAAATCAAATATACAAAGGGGTTAATAATAGACCTCCGTTGTTATCCCAAAGATACAGTTCGTAATGTATTAGGCAACTATTTATTTCCCAGGCCTCGTTTATTCGCTAAAGAAACTCGATTGGAAATTAAGAATCCTGGCACATTTACTTTTCAAAAGGAATATGTTATCGGAAAAGACAATCCCGATTACTATAAAGGGAAAGTGATCGTGCTAGTAGATAATAATACGATAAGTCAATCGGAATTTATTGCAATGGCCTTAAAACAACTTCCCAATAGCACAATTATTGGCTCCCAAACTGCAGGAGCAAATGGTAGTATTACCTTTTTACCTTTGCCCGGAAATATAAGCATGATTTTTACAGGTAATGGTATATTCTATCCCAATGGTGAAGTTATGCAAAGGAGGGGAGTGTTGCTAGATAAAACTATTCTTATGTGTAAAAGAATGGGGGATAGTAATATTGACTATTTACTACTAGAAGCAATTTCTTTGGTAAAATAATGTTGTGGTATCCTATTCAACAAGAACCTTTGTACATGTGAATGATTGGTCTGATGTTCTTTCCTGAACTAGATATTCTTTTGCAAACATGAAAAAAGAAGGAGTATACACAGTTTTTGAAACACTATCTTGAAAGGGAAAGTTTGATAACTAAGAAATATTCTTGTTGTAACTGTTTAAATAA
>OGHO01001986.1_pt1 | contig 17369 bp, 6 predicted proteins | sample 1571421 | NCBI WGS metagenome assembly OGHO01 (sample SAMEA2581937, study PRJEB24529) | metagenome | biome: Human gut stool | place: China | collected 2011
CATACATGTCGGGCGTATCATCCATGAGTTCGGCGAAGGAGCGGAACACACGGATAAAATATGTATAGTTTCAGGGCTGGAAGAATTGTGTTCCATATAACCATTGTGTACTATACGGAAACCGTAGGTCGAATTATTCCGCTCCATCCAACGCATTGCTTTCATTCCTGTTACATCCGGGCTTCCGGCTGTTCCTCCCCAAACACCAAGTATCGGAGCTGCTTTTTTATTAGGATAAGCATCGTAAGGACCAAGACCTAACCAGTGCATTTCTTTGAGCTCAGGGACTGATTTGACTGTCATTCCCACTATAGGTACTTGAGGGATTGCTATATTGGTCAGAATTTGATAACTTACATTTAAATGTCCGTCAGAACCAATGGTATAGCGGTAGGTGGTTGTAAAACGGTTGGCTGGGTCTATGTTATAATCTACTTTTGCCTGAATAACAACTTCATCGGGATCATTTTTTATATTCCATTCTGAAACAGATGCAGTGTATTGGTTTAAATCTATTATTTTACGAAGATTTTCTTTTCCGAATGCGGATTCTTCACATGGATCAAGCGGACGCCATATTATAGGGCGTAAATCTGTAATCAATTGTTTCCCTTGTACCTCAGCAGAAACTAATTGTCCGGTTTTAGGATTAAAGATGTAACGTACATCACCTATCTTTACAGCGACTGTTTCTGATTGGATTACTGATATTTTGGCATAAGGTAGAACTTTTGTTGTCTGTTCAATGGAAGGACAAAGTTCTACAGCATCTCGTGTAATTTCCTTTCCGTCTGCATTTGTGAAAATAAACCATGCATAGTAGGTCTTGTCAGCATGAATTGTTTTCAAAGATCCGATCGGCAATTTAAATATCGACTCGGCATGAGGCTGTCCGTTGATTGAACTGCTACCTGATGCTAGTATCTCTTTGTCTTCCCAGATAGACCAATTGATTTTTACGGTATTGAGATCTGTAAAGTCGAAATCATTTTGGATAGGAATGCGTAAGGAATCTTGACCAGGAATGAATGAAGCCTTGTCTATGGCGGGATAAACCTGGGCATAGACAGCTTTTGTTTCCCAATAATCACGGGTGAAATTGCGGTAAGAGTCGACAATTCCATCCCATCCGGCATAGTCAATTCGTAGATAATCATCCGCTACTCCGAAATTTTTGTTGCTGTTTTTGGGTTTACGCACCGGAGTCTTGATTCCTTGGTCAGCCCACATCCAAATGGCAGCTCCGGTTCCTGCCGGATGTTTGGTTAATGCTTTCCAACGTGCTTCTAGTCCTCCGAATCCATCATTGCCGTAAGCATGGGTGTATTCTGTTGAAATGATAGGACGCTCCGAACGGCTTGCCAATTGGTCATATTCTTGTGGCTTCCAATAATGTGGCGCTAGAATGTCAATTTCTTCGGGAAGCCATTCTTCTGCTCTCCAAGGTAGTAGGACAGGACGGGTTGGATCAAGCGCTTTTACTAGTTTTACTGAGCTTAGATGTAGTGAAGTCAATGGATCTTCATTACCGATTGACCAATAGATGATGGATGGACTGTTGATGTCTCGGATAATTGTTTCATAAGACCGTAACAATGCTGCCCCAGAATAAGAAGGATCATACATTAAGTTACCCGCCCCGCCCATAGATACTTCATTACCAACATACATTCCCATTTTATCACATAATTCGATAAATCCTTTGGCCGGAGTATAATGAGACAGGCGTATATAGTTGATGTTGGCTGCTTTCATAAGAGTCAAATCTTGCAACCAGTGCTCCTTTCTTGTGGCACGACCTACATCGGGATGTTCATCATGACGGTTCACGCCACGTAGCTTGATCGCTTGTCCGTTTATTCTGAAGACTCCTCCGTCAGTGGAAATTTGGCGGAATCCTATTTTCTCGGTACGTGTATGAGTTACTTGGTCTTTTTCTATCAGCTCAACTTGTAAGTTATAAAGATAAGGGGTTTCGGCAGTCCAGTGTTTGGGAGACTGTGTCCGTATTGTTAGTTTTGTTTCACGGTCTGTTGCGATATGAGCAGGTATAGTCAGTTGGCGGCATGCAACTTCCTTACCTTCTTTGTCGGAAAGAGTAAACCGAAGATTGTAAGGAGTGCCTGGGCTAGGATAATTACCGGGTAGTGTACCTTTTTGTTTATCGCTGATCATTACTTTTATTTCCAGATCGGCATCTTGGTATTGTTTATCGAAAGTCGTTTGGACCACGACATTGTCTATCCAGCGTTTGCGTGGCATCGCTTCCAATGTAACATCTCTGTAGATGCCGCCTAGAGTCCAGTCATCAAAAACATCAAATTTATATTCTTTACTTATTTGTTTTACACGGACTGCCAGTTGATTGGGAATGTTGCTTTTTAATTTGTTGGTAACATCAAAGGCAAATGAGGTGTAGCCACTGTCATGTTTACCTAGATATTCTCCATTGAGCCATACTTCGGCTGATGACCAAACACCTCCAAAATGAAGTAATATCCGTTTTTCATTCCAGTCTTTAGGAGTCACGAACTGGTGCAGATAAAATCCTTCACTGGCTTTGTTGCCCTTGAAACCCCGGTAAACAGGTTCTTCGTACCCCAGTACTGCCCAATTGGACGGAACAGGAATGGGTTTAAAGCCATTACGGTTGAACTTTGGCAAATAGAAATTTTCCAAATGCTTGGCTTCTTTTTCTGTCTTGGCTAATTTGAACAGCCATTTTCCATCTAAATTGATATGCTCCTGTGCTGTTAGCCGGATACTTGCTACCAATAAGAAAAATAAAGTAATAGTACGTAAATTCATAAATTATAATATTGTAAAATGAATAATTGATTGTCGTGGAATGATTTATCAAATACTGTTTTAATATATAGTGTGTTTGGTTTGCAAAAATAGAGGTCTTTTGATTTATTCCAAGGTAGTTGCGAAAATCTCCATGTTTTTTGAGAAAAATCCATGTTTTGCGAGTATTGGTCCGTATGTGGGCTATTTCTTTATTCTGCTTTAGTTTATACTTTTGCTTCATAGTTCATGGGAATGTAGGTGTGTTTTGATTATAGTACAATTTTAAATAAAAGAGAAATGAGAAAGCGTGAATTTTATATGTGTCTGTTAGTATTATTATCCTTGGTTGCAGATGCTCAAGGTGCTATAATAGCAGGAAGAAGCGACAGCCTTTCCTCGGTTCCTTTGCATTGGGTAGGTGGAGTTCCTGGTTTAAATCAACCTGTCAGTTTTGGTGTCCCATTCGCAAAAGGAGAAGTGTATCCAAAAAGTAAATTTAAACTAACAGGAACAAAAAATGAAAATCTTCCTGTTGATGTCTGGCCATTGGCCTATTGGCCGGATGGTTCTATGAAATGGTGTGGGGTAGCCAGTGTTATTCCGTCAGGGATAGAGGGATTGGTATTTGGAAAGCAAACAGAAGAAGAAATGAATATTTTGGATAATTCTTCTATATCTGTAATAGAAACTCCTTATGATATCCAAATTCATACTGGGATTATTTCAGCTTATATTCCTCGTAAGGGTGAATTTTTGATAGATAGTTTATTATATAAAGGTATAAAAGTTGGGACGGAAGTGCACTTAATATGTAAGACTCAAAGTGAGCCAATGCTTGGAAATACCTCCTTGATAACTTTTACCAATTATCAGAGTATATTGAAATCGGTAAAAGTAGAACGTATAGGTAAGGTACGTGCACTTGTTAAATTGGAAGGTATGCATAGAAGCCTAGGAGGACGTGAATGGTTGCCGTTTATTGTCCGTCTCTATTTTTATAGTGGAAGTGATCAGGTTAGAATGGTGCATAGTTTTATATTTGATGGAGATCAGGATAAAGATTTTATTCGTGCGATGGGAATACAGTTTGGCGTTCCTATGCGTGAAGCTTTATATAATCGTCATGTGGCATTTTCTTGTGCTGATGGTGGCGTATGGAGTGAGGCAGTACAACCTTTGGCAGACCATCGTGTCCTTAATAATGATCCGTCATTACAAATTAGGCAGATTGAAGGTAAACGTATTCCGAATTATGAAAATTTTGATGGCAAAAGTCGTATATTATTAGATAATTGGGCTTCATGGAATACTTATCGTTTGTCTCAACTTACAGCTGATGCCTTTTCTATTCGTAAACGTGCTAATGATAATAATCCTTGGATAGGAACATTTTTAGGTTCGCGCAGTGGAGGATATGCTTTTGTTGGTGATATTACGGGTGGTCTAGGAGTTGGTTTACATGATTTTTGGCAATCATATCCTTCCACAATTGAAATATCAGAGGCAAAAACGTCTATGGCTACTCTTACTGCTTGGCTGTGGAGTCCTGAATCAGAGCCTATGGATTTAAGACATTATGATAATGTATCCCATACATTGAGCGCCAGTTATGAAGATATTCAAGAGGGGATGAGTACTCCTTATGGTATATCTCGTACCACTACTCTTCTTTTTATTCCTCAAGGAGGGTATTCCGGGAAAAAAGTGTTTGCCGATTACGCTAGATCTTTTACTGAATCAGGAATTTTGTTGCCAACTCCTGAGTATTTGCATAAGAGGCGGGCTTTTGGAATATGGAGTCTTCCTGATCGCAGTACTGTGTTTCGGGCTTGTGTAGAGGAGCGTTTGGATGCCTATATTGATTTTTATAAAAAGTCCATTGAGCAAAATAAATGGTATGGCTTTTGGCATTATGGTGATGTTATGCATTCTTATGATCGTTACCGTCATACCTGGAGATATGATGTGGGAGGTTTTGCATGGGATAATACAGAATTAGCTTCGAATATGTGGTTGTGGTATAGCTTTTTACGTACAGGACGTGCCGATATTTGGCGTATGGCGGAGGCAATGACTAGGCATACGGCGGAAGTGGATGTTTATCATATTGGTCCTAATGCCGGGTTGGGGAGTAGGCATAATGTGAGCCATTGGGGGTGTGGTGCTAAAGAAGCTCGTATTAGTCAAGCAGCTTGGAATAGATTTTATTATTATTTGACTACTGACGAACGTTGTGGTGATTTAATGACTGACGTTAAAGATGCAGAACAGAAATTGTACACATTGGACCCTATGCGTTTGGCGCAACCCCGCAGCAAATATCCTTGTACGGCTCCTGCACGTATCCGAATAGGACCAGATTGGTTGGCTTATGCAGGTAATTGGATGACGGAATGGGAACGTACGGGCAATATTAAATATTATGATAAAATTTTGGCGGGTATGAAAAGTATTTTGGCACTTCCTAATCGAATCGGTACAGGACCGGCAGCTTTAGGATTTGATCCGGCAACGGGTATTATTACTAGTGAATGTGATCCGGATTTAAAGAATACTAATCATTTGATGACTATTATGGGTGGTTTTGAAGTGATGAATGAAATGATGGGCATGATTGACTTTCCCAAATGGAATAAGGCTTGGTTGGAATATGCACTGATGGTGAAAAATGATCGTTATCGGACTCGTTTGAAAGCTTATGCTGCATTTCATATTCAAGATATAGCAATGAAAAAGAAATTATGGAATGATTTATTTGCTAGAGGAGGAATGAAGCTGCCTTTGAAAATAAAAACGTTGTTCCCTCCCATAGTTCCTGCTCCATTGGATGAATCAGATGGGATTAACACGAATGATGTTTCTCTTTGGAGTCTTGACGCTATTTATATGCAAGAAGTGATCCCATATGACCAGTGAATTAAGAGGAAGAAACAGAATTAATTATTCCTGATAGGCAAACAGGGGGGATTGATGGAAAAAAGTCCATATAGATAATAAAAAATCCATGTTTTTATGGTAATATGTAACTCATTCCATCTTTTTTTATCATTTGTAAGTCTGTACTTTTGAACATTGCTTTTCAGGCTTTTCTTTAAGAATATAGGTTGAATGCAATTAATAATTAATTAATATCTAAAAACAAATTGTGATGCTAAGAATTATGAAAACACAATCAATTAGGATGTTTTTTTTATCCTTGTTATTAGGAATAACATCCGTAATGTATGCTCAAGTCCAGGTAACTGGGCAAGTAGTAGATGTAGCAGGTGAGCCTATTATTGGCGCTAATGTTGTATTGAAAGGTACAAGTCAAGGTACTATTACTGATTTTGATGGTAAATTTTCATTGCCTGATCTTCCTCAAAAAGGTGTTTTGGTAGTAAGCTATATCGGCTATATAGAACAAATGGTTAAAATTGAGGGCAAGAATTCTTTTAAGATCATTTTATCAGAAGATACTGAAACTTTGGATGAAGTTGTAGTAGTAGGATATGGTACTCAGAAGAAAAGTGATTTGACTGGTTCGGTGATGCAAGTTAAATCGAAAGATATAACTTCAGTGACAGCTAACAACCCTATACAGGCATTGCAAGGTCGGGTTACCGGGGTTTCGGTTGTGACAAATAGCCGTCCGGGTGAATCTCCCACACTCCGTATACGTGGTAATGGTTCTATTAGTGCAGGAAATGATCCGTTATATGTAGTAGATGGTTTTCCCTTGATGAATGGTTCATTAAATGAAATTAATGCAAATGATATTGCATCCATAGAAGTCTTGAAAGATGCTTCAGCGACGGCTATTTATGGATCGCGTGGTTCTAATGGTGTAATAATGATTACTACTAAAACCGGTGGGAAGGATTCTAAGAATCTTTCATTTAATGCTAACTATGGATTTCAAATGCCTGGACGTCTGATTGATACGATGTCACATGAACAGTTCGTTGATTATATTAATTCTGCTTATATGAACTCCAAAGGCACTACTGTCTATAATGAAGAAAATCCGGCTCCTAATACTCACACAGATTGGCAAAGGGAGACTTTGTATAGCTGTAAACCGGTTCAGGACTATAGTTTGTCGCTAGACGGTACATCTGGTGATACACAATATATGTTATCAGGAGGTATTTATTTGCAGGATGGGTTGTTGCCTAGCTCTGAATTTGATAAATATACATTCCGTACAAATGTGCTGCACAAATTTAATAACTTTTTAAAGATAGGAACACATCTGCAATATTCATATACAGAAGCAAATATGGCGGAGTTGAGCAACTATCAAGGTGCATTAAATGATATTTGGCGTGATGGTTGGCCTACTTTGCCTGTATATCGTGAGGATGGTACTTTTGCAGTACCGCAAGATAATCCTAGAATATCTACTCTTTTTGGTGATGCTGCTTACTGGAATCCTGTAGCTAATTATAAGGAGGTAACGACAAAATCCAGTGTCAGTCGTCTTTTGGGAGATGTTTATGCAGAATTTCAATTAGCCAAAGGACTGAGTTTTAAGACGAATTTTGGTCTTGATATTGCTAATAAGCGTGATTACAATTACACGACATCGAAAATAACGACTTCGACTGGATATGGAAAAGGTGGAAATGGATATACAAAGAAAATGAGTCGTCTTACAGAAAATATACTTTCGTATGTAAATGAATGGGGAGACCATCGTTTTACAGCTACTGGTGTTTATTCATGGCAGAATTATATGTATGAAACCTTATCTGTTTCAGGTAGTGGCTTTGCAAATGATGAAACCGGCGCATGGGATATGGGACAGGCAAATCGGGAAACTGTAGAATATGGAAGTGATAAGTATGAGAATTCATTGATATCATGGACTGGGCGTGTTACATATGCATATAAAGATCGTTATTTATTAACTGCTACTGCCCGTTATGATGGTTCTTCCCGCTTTGGAGAAAATAATAAATGGGGATTCTTTCCTTCAATAGGATTGGCATGGCGTGCAAGCGAGGAAAAATTTCTAGCGGGAAATAAAGTCATTACTAATCTGAAAGTAAGAGGAAGTTTTGGTGTTACAGGTAATCAAGAAATTGGTAATTATAAGTCATTGGCGCAGTTGAAGGTTGATAATTATATATATAATGACACGGAGATGCAGGGATTTTATGAAACAATAGGTAATCCTGATTTGAAATGGGAACGCGCTAATCAATTTGATCTTGGTGTTGATTTATCTTTATGGAATCGTATTCATATTACTGCTGATTATTATCATAGAAAGACGTCTGATCTGCTCTATAATGTGCCTATACCTTCTACTTCAGGATTCTCAGCTATGTTAAGTAACGTGGGGTCTGTTTTGAATAAAGGCTGGGAACTTTCTATTACAGGTAATATTGTTGACATGAAGGATCTTAAAGTAAATGCAACTGTTAATTTGAGTCGTAATACGAATAAGATAAAAGAATTGTATAATGATGTCCAGTCCATAACTTTGAAATCAGGATTAGGGTTGAGTAGTTATTTAAAGATAGGAGAATCTTTGAATTCTCGTTATGCACTTCTGGCAGATGGTATAATACGAACAGAAGAACAGCTTGCTGCTTATAGAAAAATTGAAGCGACAGCTAAAATGGGTGATGAAATGTATAAGGATTTGGATGGGGATAAGCAAATTACGGTTAAGGATCAGGTAAATATTGGAACAACAGATCCGAAACTTATTTATGGAGTTGCTTTAAATGTACAATATAAGAAGTGGGGACTCAGCATATTGGGAAATGGAGCGGATGATTTTGTTGGAGGAAGCTCTTATCTGCAAATTTCTGAAAATCAGTTAAATGCAAGTACTATTGGGGTCCCTTCAAAATATGCATACGAGCAGATGTGGAGTCCTTCTAATCCTAATGGTACATATCCGGCAGCTGGTGCTTCTAATATTCACGAAAGTGATCGCGTTAATTCCGGGTGGTATTATTTTATACTTAAGAGTATTGCTCTTAATTATGATTTTGGTAGAAATCCGTTTAAGGCTGTTAAAGGGATTAAAGGGCTGAGTGCTTCTTTGAATTTTCAGAATTTTGTGACTTTCTCCAGCCAGAGAGGGTACAATCCGGAAAATGGAGATACTTCTTATCCGTGGATTAAAACCGTAAGTATTAGTGTGAATGCTAAATTTTAATATCTATAAATAAAGAAATTATGAAAACATATATATATAGTCAGCATAAATCAAGTGCTAGTTTTGGAGGCAGAATATTTATTTTGCTTTTTGCAATAGTGTCTTTTCTAGGTTGTACAGATTTGTCCGAATCTACTTACACTTTTATTAATCCAGGAACTTATTATAATACGGAAGAAGAATTGGAAAGTGCTTTAAACTCTGTATATGCTGATTTTCGCGGTTTTACTGCCGGGTATAAGACATTGATGACTTTGGAGTTATTGACAGAACATGCCATGCCAGCACATTCATCTAAAGATGGTGTGAAAAACTTTAATTGTTGGCAAGGTGTGAATCAATCAACAACTTATAACATACAGATATGGGATAGTGGGTATGAATTGATCAATCGTTGTAATGTTGTCCTTGGGCGTGGTGGCAAAGTAGATATGGCAGAAGAAAAGCGTAATCAGATTTATGGTCAGGCACGTTTCTTCCGTGCCTACACCATGTTTGTTTTGCTTCGTATTTATGGAGGATTGGCTATTCCAGAATCTTATACATCCGGTTTGAGTGGCTTGGAAATTCCCCGTAAAACGATCGATGAAACCTATGATTATATTATTGATGATTTGAAATATTGTATTGATAACCTGCCTACCCGTTCACAGTGGGGGAGTAACTCTTATTATAAGGCTAGTAAAGGTGCTGCGCAAGCTTTGTTAGGCGATGTGTATCTGACAAGAGGATGCATGGAAGATTATAATACAACTTATTTTCAAGAGGCTAAAAAGTATTTGGGTGATGTGATTTCATCTAGGGAATATGAATTGTTGCCGGATTATAAGTCACTATGGTATTGGTTTGTAGAAGAAGCTGCTAAGAATACGAAAGAATCACTTTTAGAAATTCAGTTTGGTGCTACCCAAGTGAGTGATTTACATTGCTATTTTGGTATCAATACGAAAGATGAGTGTTTAGGAGGAAAGATGTATGCTCGTGCCGGAATTGCTCATAAAAGCTATTTTTCTTTTCAAGATGAAGATATACGTAAACAATGTTTTTTGACTGAATATACAATTACCGGCACAACAACTCGCCGTTTCTTTGAACCGGAATATAAAGGATTCTCGGGCAAAGGTGAAGGTATGTGGCCATCTACATCACCTGGTTGTGTGAAGTTTTATGATCGAACCAAATCTTGTTATGATACAGGTGGCTCCAAAGCTAATTATATAGTCATGAGATATTCGGATGTATTATTGAACTATGCGGAAGTCGAAAATTATTTGAATGGACCTACAGATGATGCATATTCCAAATTAAATGCTGTACATAATAGGGCTAATTCAAACCCTATAACTTCTGGATTATCTAAGGAAGCTTTTGATGACGCTATTTTTCAGGAACGAATATGGGAATTTATAGGGGAAGGGCATTTGTACTATGATGAATTACGTACGGATCGGTTAGGCAAGAATATCTATGAATATAAGACATATATGTTTGAAAATGAATATTATAACTGCCAGAAATTGCAGTTCGTGCCACAAAGAACATTTTTGTGGAAAATACCCCAAACTTCATTGGATTCTAATCCTGCGTTAGAGCAGAATCCTGATAATATTTCAGATCCCAGATATCCACTTTAGGCAACATCTATTGAAAAGATGTTTTTGAACCATCTGTCTTTGATAGGTTGAATATATGAAATGTTGAAATGAAAATTCAACCTGTTGGAGGCAGAGTGGTTATCCTATGGTTTCTTTTAAAAGTTTGGGAATCTGTGTCTGTGTTTTTCTTTGTTTATTGCTGTCTTAGTGAATTAAAATAATAAACTAGAGGTGTAAAATATATCTTAAAAGAATAATAAGTAAATGATTATGAGAGTTTTATGGATGGGAGTAATACTTTTGGTAAGTATACTTTGGGTTTCTTGTGACAAAAAAGAAGCTTTATCAGAAGTGGTTGAAAGAGGGTTGAATGTCTCAAGGCAACAAGCCATGTTTTTAGCAAAGGAGTTGGAAAATCAAGAAGGTAAATTACCTAGAACATATGAAAATAATGAATTGAAAACTGTCAGTTATAAATCATGGGTTTCTGGTTTTTTTTCTGGAGTTTTATGGTATTTGTATGAGAATGATTCAACGGAAGAATTAAAGAAGTATGCCGAGTTATATACTTCACGTGTAGAGTCTGCTAAGAATATGACTTCTACACATGATTTAGGATTTATGTTATATTGTAGTTTTGGTAATGGGTATAGATTGACACATGATTCTACTTATTTGACCGTGTTAAAAATGGGCTCAAAATCCTTGTCTACACGCTTTGATAGTAAAATTGGGGCTATAAATTCTTGGGGAACTAGAGGTAAATGGCAATATCCGGTAATCATAGACAACATGATGAATCTTGAGATGCTGTCATTTGTAGCAAAAGAAACAGGAGAGAAATCTTATCTGGATATGATTAATGCTCATGCGCAAACTACTTTAAAACAGCATTTTCGACCGGATAACAGCTGTTACCATGTTGTTTCTTATGATACGATAACAGGACTGCCTCATGCTAAAAATACACATCAAGGATATGCTGATGAATCGGCATGGTCTAGGGGGCAGGCATGGGCTTTGTATGGATATACTATGATGTATAGAGAAACCGGCAGACCGGAATATCTGGAGCAGGCTTGTAAAATTGCTAGGTTTATCAAGAGTCATCCTAATTTGCCTACAGACAAAGTACCATATTGGGATTTTGATGCACCAGATATTCCGAATACTTTTCGTGATGCATCAGCAGCAGCAGTCATGGCTTCGGCATTGATTGAGTTGAGTCAGCTAGATAAAAGCGTAGATGCTTCAGCATGGTTTGACTTGGCAGAGATGCAAATTCGTTCATTATCTTCACCGGATTATTTGGCAAAACCTGGAGCTAATGGAGGTTTTATTCTGAAACATAGTGTGGGAAACTTGAATAAGAATTCAGAGGTGGATGTACCTTTGAGTTATGCTGATTATTATTATGTAGAGGCTTTATTACGTTTAAAGAAAATTCAAAATGAGAAATAGAATAAGGATATGGGTTGCTTTTAGTCTTTTTCTTTTGTGCATAAAGTCTTATGCTCAACCAACAGGAAAGGAGGATAGACAGTATTGGGTAGATACAATGGTAAAAATCGTAGATCCTGTATTGGAAAATCTAAGTCAAGGAACATTGAAAAAAAATATGCCGTTTGAATCTTTATCAACTGATCCGTTAAGAAGAAATGTTTCTTATCTGGAGGCTGTAGGGAGAACTATCTGTGGAATTGCTCCTTGGCTGGAATTAGGACCTGATCAGACAAAAGAAGGTAAATTAAGAGCCAAGTATATACAAATGACATTGAGAGGTCTTAAAAATGCAGTTGATTCTGAGTCACCGGATTATTTAATGTTTGATAATCGCCATTTTCAACCATTAGTAGATGCAGCTCATCTTGCGCAGGGGATTTTAAGAGCTCCCGAACAAATTTGGGGAAATTTGGATAAAGAAACGCAGGTTCGTTTGATTATAGAACTTAAGAAAAGCCGAGGTATTAAACCAAAAGAAAGCAATTGGTTGCTTTTTGCATCTATGGTTGAGGCCGCTTTGTTGGAATTTACAGGCGAGTGCGATACATATAGATTGAATTATGGAGTTCATCGTTTTCTAGCTGATGGTTGGTATAAGGGAGATGCTTGGTATGGTGACGGTCAGGAATTCCACTTGGATTTCTATAATAGTATTGTTATCCATCCTATGTTGACAGATGTTCTTGCTATAATGAAAAAACATGGTTTGGAAGGAGGAGAAAACTTTGATAGACAGATAATCCGTCAGCAGCGGTTATCGGAACAGTTGGAACGATTGATTTCACCAGAAGGAACTTATCCTGCTGTTGGACGTTCTATTGTTTATCGTTTTGGTATTTTTAATGCTCTTTCTCAGATGAGTTTAATGAAGAAACTCCCAGAAAGACTTCCTGGTGCACAGGTTCGTTGTGCGCTTACTGCTGTTTTACATAGGCAACTTGCAACTCCCAATAATTTTGATAAGGATGGATGGTTAAAAATAGGATTATCTGGAAATCAGGTAAATATGTCAGAGCCATATATAAATACAGGTAGTTTATATATGTGTGCTACTCTATTTCTAGCATTAGGACTTCCTGCAGAAGACTCATTTTGGACAGAAACTTATATGGAATGGACCAATATGAAGGCATGGAAAGGGATAGATGTTGGAGCCGATAAAGCATTGAGAAAGGGGTAGCTAATATATGAGAGTGTTTTTAGAATAGGTATTATATAATAAAATAGAATGAAAAAAATAACATATTTGTTTTTGGTCTTATTATGGCTTATTGATACTGTTGCTATGGCAGAGACTACAGGTTCTTCTCGTAAAGTAGTTCCATTGAATCAAGGATGGGAATATCGACCTATGTCCACAGTGAAGAAGAAAGCCCCTTTTATACCAGTAACTATTCCTCATACGTGGAATGTAGATTTTATAGAGGGAACGACTTTGTATGATCGTACCATGATGGTATATCGTCGTTCATTATCCATAACCGAAGATATGAAGGGAAAGCGGTTGTTCTTGTTTTTTGAAGGAGTCAATTCGACAGCCCAAGTCTTTGTGAATTGTAGAACTGTGGGTGAGCATTTAGGTGGCTATACTGCATTCTGTCTGGAAATTACCAATTATGTAAAAATGGGAGATAATGCTTTGGAAGTATGGGCAAGTAATACCTATCGTACAGATGTATTGCCTATACATGGAGATTTTAATGTATATGGGGGCATTCATCGTCCTTGCTATCTTATTGTAACAGAACAAAATTGTATATCTCCGTTATTTTATGCATCGCCAGGAGTTTTTATACATCAACAAAATGTATCAAAGGAAAAGGCGGATGTGATGGTGGAAACAGTTTTGTCGTTGAAAGGAAAGAAAGGAAAACTGACTTTAAAGACGATAGTAACAGATGCTGATAACCAAGTGGTGGCAGTTGATGAAACGAAGATAACAGATTCCATAATGAAACGACCGATTCAAGTTAATAACCCGATTCTATGGAATGGTAAGAAGAATCCTTATTTGTATAAGTTTACGGTGGAATTGTATGATGACGGTTATTTGAAAGACAGGATAGTGCAACGCACCGGTTTGCGTTTTATGTCGGTAGATGCAGATAAAGGCTTTTTTCTGAATGGAGAGTATTTGAATCTGTATGGTTTCTGTCGCCATGAAGATGTGGCAGGGAAAGCTAGTGCATTGTTACCTGAAGATTATCAGAAAGATATGGAGCTGATAAAAGAAACAGGAGCTACAGCTATGCGTTTGGCACATTATCCTCATGCAGAACCTATGTATGATTTGTCTGATGAAAACGGAATTGTTTTATGGACAGAAATTCCGATGTGTGGTCCCGGGGGACAAGATTATACGGGATATGTGAATACGGAAGGATTTAGGAAGAATGCTCGTTTGGCAGTTAAGGAATTGGTTTATCAGAAATATAACCATCCGTCCATTTGCTTTTGGGGAATTTGTAATGAAGTATTGGTTAGTGATGGAAAGAGGTTTGTGGAATATGATGATCCTATTCCTTTTATTAAGGAGTTGAATTCTTTATTCAAGTCTATAGATTCTTCCCGTTTTACAGCTTTGGCTACCTGTGTGGACCAAACGTATTATTTGGGTTGTTCGGATCTGCTTGCTTGGAATAAATACTTCGGATGGTATAAGGATGCGGCACCATCAGTTTCAAAGTTTTTTGATGATGTCCGAAAAACGTCAAAAGGACAGCCTGTAGGAGTTTCTGAATATGGGGCAGGAGCTAGTATAAATCATCATCAGTGGCCTTTGCAACAAGATGATCGTGCCGATGGACGTTTTCATCCGGAAGAAGCACAGGCCTATTGTCATGAGGGTAATTGGACCGCTTTTGTTGAACGTCCCTTTTTATGGGCTAAATTTATATGGGTGTTTGCTGATTATCAGACTTATATGCGGAAGGAGGGAGAAAAAGATGGTATAAATGATAAAGGGTTATTAACTTATGACCGTAAGACGAAAAAAGATGCTTTCTTCTTTTACAAGGCTAATTGGAATCCTGCACCAATGCTTTATATAACGAGCCGTCGATTCGTAAAACGTACCCATCCTGTGACTGATATTAAAGTCTATAGTAATCTAAAAGAAGTTGTCCTTTATGTCAATGATAAAAGGATTGGTAAAATGAAACCGGATTATTTGAAGCGGATTATTTGGAAAGATATAAAGCTGAATGAAGGGAAAAATAGGATTAGGATAGAAGGTAAAAAGGATAAAGAGAAAATTATCGATATGTGTGAGTGGATTGTTACTCTGTGACTATTTATGGGGAAATCTTTTTGATAGGTATTAGCTTTTTTCGATTGTTCCAATAGGAAACTCTATATGGGACGGTTGAGAAAAGCTTTTTGAATTTAATTTCCTTATTCTACTTTTTATTGTATTTTTGTTATCAGAAAGATCTGATCATTATTATATGAAAGCACGTGTTTTTTTTATCTGGATATTATTTATGTGGTTGGGAGTAAATATACAAGCTTCTGTTGATGTACATTCTACTTTTATCACAACTAACGAAGGGTTGGCTAATAATTCAGTACGCTATTTATTCCAGGATAGTAAAGGTTTTATTTGGATGGGTACTTTGGATGGGCTAAGTCGTTATGATGGACATTCTTTTGTAACGTTTCGTCCTGGCATGGGGGGAGGAATAACCTTAGCTGACCATCATGTCAAAAAAATCATGGAGGATAAAAATGGCTTCTTATGGTTCATTACTGCTCCTGAGTTACTGAGTTGCTATGATTTGAGACACGACTGCTTTGTGGATTTTACTGGGTGTGGAGAATATAAACAAGAATATAATAAGATATTGGAGACATCCAATGGAACTATTTGGCTGTGGCATCATAAAAATGGATGCAGACAGGTTGTTTGTAAGGATGGAAAATTTACCTCACAGGCATATACGAAGGCAAATGGCAGATTATTATCTGATTCTGTTAATTTTATACATGAAGATCATTCTGGAGACATTTGGATTTGTACTCAGACGGGTTTGGTTTGGTTGACAGATAATAATCAATATATATTCAAAAAAGAACAGGCATTTGTTACTGCTATCTCATATAACGATAAAAGTTTTTTTGTTACATTGAATGGAAATATTTATGAAAAAGCACAGGGAAAAGAACTTTGTCTTGTTGAACAGCTACCTTGGAGTTTTTCTTCTTTCCCCACTTATGAGCATTGCAGAATACAAGAAGACTGGGTCTTTTTAACTCCTAAGGGGACAGCTGTGTTCAGAATGACTGAAAACTGTTTGGTAGATGATCCGTTGCTTAATATTCCTTATGGGAAATGTGAGAAAGACAATCTGGATAATCTTTGGATCTCAAATGGGACAGGCGAAGTTTATTATGTGAATATTAAGACCCGTAAAGTTAAAATTTTTAAGCTGATGCCTTATAAGAAAGCTGTGTCTATTGCTTCGGATCGTTTTCATATTTTGCAGGACATACATCGTGGATTGATCTGGATATCAACTTATGGAAATGGACTGTTCGTTTATAATCCTGCAACGGAAGAACTGACTCATTTTACCTATCATGTGGAAAAGTTTAACCGTATTAATTCTGATTTTTTGCTTTATATGATGGGAGATAGGACAGGAAATATCTGGCTTGGCTCTGAGTATTCAGGAATAGCTTTACTTTCTGTCTTAAATGACGGAGCTAACCGTCTTTATCCAGAAGGCGATACTTTAGTAGACCGTTCCAATACTTTTCGTATGGTCACTTGTTTGGAAAATGGGGAAGTATGGGTCGGAAACCGACGAGGGGGCTTATTCTGTTATGATAGCGAGTTAAAGTTATTACAGAGAGAATCTTATAATTTAAGTATCTTTGCAGTAAAAGAAGATAGTAAAGGGAAAAAATGGATGGGTACTCGTGGGGCAGGTTTGAACGTTGACGGATGCTGGTACGTGAATAATTCTGTTGATGTCACTTCTTTGGCATTCGATCATATTTATGATATTCATCGGGATTATAAAGGCCGTATGTGGATTGGGACTTTCGGAAAGGGACTGGACTTGGCAGTTCGGCAAAATAATAAATACAATTTTCGCCATTTTCTCACTGGTAGTTTAGGAGAACAACAGATACGTACTATTACCGGAGACAAGAATAACTGGATGTGGGTAGGTACTAACAATGGGGTGTATGTATTCCATCCTGATTCATTGATAAATAATCCCCAGCAATATTATATCTATAATCTTGATAACGGGAAAATGCGTAGCAATGAGATACGCAATATCTTTTGTGACAGCAAAGGCCGTATATGGGTGGGG
>OGHO01002006.1_pt1 | contig 17215 bp, 11 predicted proteins | sample 1571421 | NCBI WGS metagenome assembly OGHO01 (sample SAMEA2581937, study PRJEB24529) | metagenome | biome: Human gut stool | place: China | collected 2011
TCATGTCAGAAAACGGTATGGAAGCCTACGTCAAGTACAACTACTTCCACATGGAGCAGCGGCCGAGGTTCAAACCGGATCCGTTCAAGGCGGAAAACTTCTACTACAATGAAGGACATGACTTTTGTATCTGCCCCATGGGACAGAAGATGCAAAGGATAGGGACCGGACATGTGAAAACTGCATCCGGATATGTCAGCGAAAATGCCAGATACAGAGCCGTCAGATGTGAAGGCTGTCCGCTAAGATGCCGATGTTTTAAGGCAAAGGGGAACAGAACGATAGAATTGAATCACAGACTCAGAAGATACAAGCAGAAAGCCAAAGAGCTGCTATGTTCCAAGGAAGGACTGAAACACAGAGGACAGAGATGTATAGAACCGGAAGCTGTGTTCGGACAAATAAAACACAATATGAATTACAAACGTTTCCGCCATTTTGGAAAGGATAAGGTCTTCATGGACTTTGCCTTCTTTGCCGTTGCCTTCAATATAAAAAAGATGTGTGCAAAAATGACAAAAGAAGGTATGAACTGGCTGATGAGACTGTTTTACGAGCTTACAACTGCTGTTACTAGATGCTGGGAACACATAAATCAAAGAAATCTTCGAAAGATCACAGCTTAAAGAAAATGAACCGAGTTGTATGGTAATGGATTAAAAAGAAGGTGCATCGTGCATTACGACACACCTCCACATATTTATATTTACTAATATAATATCAATTACAACTAAACATCTCTTCTATATCCGGACTTTAACCGTCGGTTTCAGAATTTCACCGAATCAGTCCCTCGAAAGGAGTCGCAGACTATTACCACCGGTAGGGAGTTGCGCCCTGCCCCGAAGAAACATTTCTTTGACGTAAAAATAGTAAATATTCTCATGCGAACAAAACATCAGACAATTTGTTTATCTCAAAATACGAATTTCTTTTCCATGCGAGAAAGCAGTAACTTACTTATCACTCTTACCGATTTATCCCTATGCTTATCTTTCAATTCATTTAATCTTTCACCAAGCTCCTGCAATGCCTGTTTCACGACAAAAACGTACAAATCTTTCCCGGTTTCCATCTTTTCCATCGATTCCAGTAAAACATCCACACACAAAACTTGCATATCCATTTGCCCGCGAGAAACAGTATGCTCCATGTCAATATCACCAAACTGCATCGAAACCAGTTCCTCTAACAATCTTTCCGCATCAGCGGCTCCTTTTATAACCTCCGGTGCCAATAGCTTCTGAAAAATCTTCTTTGCCTGTTGCATAAACACTTCCCGATGCCTTCCCAACAGATTTTCTTTCATTAATTTCGAACAGAAATAATTTTCACCTTTAAAAAGATATTCATTCAACACCTCCATAGCCTCATGTTGCTCATCAGCTGTACCCCCATTGCCTATATGCGCCACCACCTGCATTAAATACTCCTCGTACAACTTCATGCCCTCCATGTTTACCTCTGCGATATTCTTGCCGGAATCATACTTTTTATCCGGATACACGATACTATCCAATAATTCATAAAGAGAACGCATATTCTCCAATCTATACTTTAAAACGCTCAAATTCACGCTTGTCACGAACGAATACTCCGGTTGCTCCTTCCCCTGTAAAGACTCCCGATACCCCCATTCTATCGCCCAACAATCATAATCACCGACTCGCGGGACGAACTCCTGCATAGGAAACCGGTTACTCGTTTCTTTCACCCCCAACACGCTCCCCACCGCTTTCATCACCTTGCCCCGCAATATTTCACCCGCCACCCCGGGGTGGAAACGATCTTTCCGGATTCTCGCATCCGCCATTCCGCATTGCAACAAATAACGGGACAATTCCTTTACAAGGAAACCATGTCCCAGGTTAATACGACAAGATAAAATCTCCCCCGTTTTCGGGTGAAAAGTATGCCCTGCCTTAATCCCGACCTCTCCCAAATCATACGCTATCACAGCACGCTGTTCAACTAAACATGTTTTTGCATCTGCCATCTTCACCTGCAAAACATGCTTGAACCCCGCCCTCTCGAATGCTGTATTCCACGCCAGAATTCCCTCTTTTATATAAGGCACAAATTCACCCGGGAAGCAAGTATCCACGCAAAAAACAATCGGATTCAACGGCTCCACCAGTTCTCCGCGCCGGTACTTTTTCCGATCCTTTTCGGCTATTCCAAGATTCCATTTTTGAATAATGGAATCCCTTACCGCACGATAAGGATTTTGAGAATAATCCCAAAAGCTAACCACCTTATACCCGACTCGTTTATCCGCGAAACGTTCTCTCATCCCCTGTTCCGGCAACACCGTGATAACACAACCGATCTCCAATGGTAAAAAGCCTCTTGGGGCTAACATTCCTGCCACAACCTGTTCCGGAGCAAAGCCATACATCCGATGTATCGTGAAACTCACGCCTTCAGGAAACATATGCACTCCAAACACCTTCGCCAAAGACGCATTCTGCTCCCTTATCCCCCTACCGGATACTTTAAACCATTCATCCTTAGTCCTCAATATTTCGGTAATATCAATAATGTACCCATTCCCATCCGCCGGATACGCCTTTACCGGATACATGATATCGACAGGTTGCATATTCGATTTCTTCAACGCCTCATACAACTCGTCTTTCTCGTTTGAAACACGTTCCGAAAAAATTCGCCGTTGCAAATAAACAACATCATTCTCCACCTTTTGTATATACACCACCCCCAAACTCTCCAGCGGACGTGCCACCATATCAAACCCCTTGTTTATTTGAGCCCTGATTTCAATTTCCCGTCCCAACAACTTCCTCGGAATTTCAAGATACACCCTTGCCGAATCTTGATACACAGATAAAATTCCCTCTTGTTTTTTCATCGTCTCATGAAAAAACTCATCAAAAACCATTGGTTTTTGTCCATACCCTCTCACCACAATCAAGCAAAAGAATAACAAACAAACCAGCAATCTATTCCCACTTTTCATATTCAATCATTATTTTGTAAAGACTCCATACTTGCTAACAACAACGCCACCCGCATCCTCTCTTTTCCATCCAAACCGACCATATACTCCTTGCCTTCTCTCGTGATCCGCTCCATCTCTTCCTGACACGCCACAAGTACCCGCGAAGGAATATATTCCTTTCTAACCAGTAAAGATTTCAACTCTGCCACGTAAATAGACTGAATCATGTACCGGGCACTCGAAACCTCCACGTTCCCTTCCCACTCACGGAAGATCATCCGGTGCAACCCGTTTATATACTCCTCTAAAGCAAATTTCTCACCAGGAGCCTCTTCTTCAATTTGAGCAATCGTCACACTCTTTCTAACCAAAGTTTCAATAATCGATTCATAAAACCTCTTCATCAACACCCCAGCATCTTCATCGACAAGAGTTGCCAAAGAATCCCGGTACAACCAATCGCAAGGCGTCAACACGTAACGATCAAGAAAATCCATCACCTTTTCCATATACCCGACATCCACGAAATCATACATCCCCGTTGAATCCCCCTCTACACACAACCTCCCGCCAATATCCCTAAGAACATGCCCCACGAACAACGAATACTGCTGTACCACGCCAAGGAATCGGGATTTCACAATCTGGTACGACCGACGGTCGCCCACCTGCCACACCTCGCGCATATTCATCAACCGCTTCAAATGTTCTATACCGCGGGCATTGAAATCCACGTGGTCATTCCCCAAATCTTCCGATTGCGCCCTGCAATCCACCTCGTCGACAAAACGCTTGGCGGGAGTACGCTGTTCCTCGTCAACCCATTCATTCAACTCCTTATCCGTCCTGCCCGGCGCGTAACGATACCCCCACTCTATCGCGAAACGGTCATACTCTCCGATTCGGGCAACACGATTTCTCAAACTAATCTTATCCCTGGCTTCCGCCACATAATTAAAACGCATATAATCCATAATGGAAGACCCCATACCGTTTTTTTCCAAAAACGCATTATCCCGAAGTTGCTCCACCGAATAAAGACTGCTACCGAAAAAATTATGTTCCAATCCCAACGTATGCCCGACCTCATGGGTAATCACCATTTTCACCAATTCGCCCAACAATTCATCGGGGATTTCCATTTTCCGCCCAAGACTATCAACCGCCCCGCACTGCGCGAAATACCATTGTTGCACTATATCCAACACACTGCTATACACCCCCACGTGGCTCGTGATAATTTCCCCCGACCGGGGATCTATCGTAGAGGGCCCGTAAGCATTCCGCACAGGTGACGCTTTCCACGAGATAAACGAATAGCGGGAATCATACTCCGAAAACTCAGGATCCTCATCCGGAGTCGGGGCTAACTCACCCCGGATCGCATTTTTAAATCCAATCCGCTCAAACGCCTCCTGCCACACATTCACCGCCTCCATAAAATAAGGTACCCAACGGGAAGGCGTTGCCCGGTCTATATAAAATACAATCGGCTTTACCGGCTCAACTAATTCGCCACGAGCGTATGCCTCCGTATCCTTCGGTTCCAATCTCCATCGCTTCACGATGGGCACGACAGATCTCGCGTACGGATTCCTGTCAAAATCCACTTTCGTGATACTAAAATATCCCACCTTTTGATTCCTCAAGCGTATTTCTAACGGTTGGCGAGGCAAAAGTGCCAAACAAACCCCGATTTCCCAACTTGTTGTATAACGTTCCCCTAAACCGGAACCCGATTTCCGGTGCTTATTTTCCACGGCAAAACTTCTTTTGGAGCGAATCAGAATATTCTCCGGAAATCCCTTTATCTCCTCTATACGGTTCTTCTCGCCTTCGCTCGTGCCCATGGTCAGTTCCAAACTATAAGAATCCAAATTGAATAATGAATTATTCATCAGCAAGTCCGTCACCTCGACCAATACCGACCCCGAAGTTTTCACAGAAACCGGCAATACCTTGCAAAGCATGGCATCTCCCCGCTGTCGGGCTACACGATGTATTCCCATTCCCCCCTTGCCCGGCTCCACTCCAAACCGGTCACACAACGGCATTTCCAATAAAACCTTATCCCCCTCTTTCCAGAAACACACGATAGCCGCACCCAAAAGATCTCCCGAATACCCGTATCGACCGCTTTCCGTTCTTTGCTTCACGGCTGCCGCTTCCAATATCGTCGTCGTCACCAACATATCTCGCCCGAACAACGAATCCGGGATTTCCCAAAATATTTGTTTTCCCTGGCGATACGTCGTGAACATTCCGCCAACAACATGCAACGAATCCTCTGCTTGCCGGGAATCAAAAAAAACACCGATCTCTTGTTGTGCCGCGGAATGCAAAACCACACCTCCGGCAAACAACAAAACAAACACGACCTTTTTCCACATAATCCTATTTCAAACTTCTCGTCTTCCAATCCGCCTCGACAAACAATACAACGAAGTCCGGGTAAACCGTACTCCCGAACTTCGCCATATCTCTTGCAAACAAGAAAGATTGTCACAAGACGTGTACTTTATAATTTCACGCTATATCCGAAATCAATAATTTTCCCAAAACCTTTATACTCGAACACCTCGCTATCACGCTCAACCTCTCCCGTAGAAGCTAATTTCAATTCAAGTATTCCCCCTTCATTTCCACCATAGTCCAAAGAAATACCCAAACGATAAGGAGCACCAATCCATTCCCAATTTCCCTCATCATTCCTATACCCCCAATCTGTATTTGAATTTCTAAATTTCAACCCGGTAATCTTTGCAAAAGCATTTTCGTGTTCATAAAGCAACGTCACCCTCGGCACAGTACGGTTTAAATCTACTTTATAAATCTTATTGCCCCCGGCAATAAACAACATTTTACCAAAAGCATAAGAAGTCGCAATACTCATCTCGTCAACATTCATACCTCCCGGCACATCGAATGTGTATTTCCCTGCACATCTGGCAGCTGTCGAGCTAGCACCAAATCCACTTCCATCAAAATCATACACATGAAGTTTATGATCAGAGGTACTGAAAAGCGTTGCCAACACATTCATATCGACCCGGTTCATATCTATCATAATTTTATCATTTCCGAGGTCATTCGGATCAAATGCATTTCCCGCATAGGGATTCGCCCCGATCTCAACAATGTTTCTTATCACTTTGGCAGGGAAAAAATATTGTTCACGCCCCTTCCTGAAATAGTAATTGTAATCACTGTCACCCTCGTTATAATATTGCTTGCATCTCAAAAAACGATGATTTTGTTCATCATAGAAAATAAAACCGTAAGTCGTCATGGATGCGATCTTTGTCACATTACACGATTCTTCGTGGCCATCCTCCCATACAAGCGGATAATACACGGAAAGACCATCGGCGGCTGCCGCATACAATTTCCCGTTATCAGACACGATTTCTCCTAAACGTGAACTTGTGAACGAAACCAACCAATCCGGTGAAAAATTATTATCTCCCGTGACCTCCTTTATATGAAGCATTTCCTGATACGTGTAAATTTGTTCAAAAGAAACGGCATTCATCAAATGTACATCCCGATCCGTCCCGACGAAAATCACGGGTTGCTGACGAGTATAATACTCATCCCATGTACCGTAACTCCAATCCGTCAACAGGAATTTGGGAGTTCCCTCTATAGGTAAATCCTGTTTCATATCACTTTTGTAAGCATCCCGAACAACGACCCCTCCATTTCCTTCACCATCAACCACTCCCAAAACAGATTTCCCGTCAACCTGTTGAAGCACAAACCAGCTACGACTATAAGGAACTATCGGTTTCACGGTCATTTCTTGATACCATTCACTACCATCTTTCCGGTGGTCCGTAACAACTAAACGCACGGTACGGATATTAACATCCGTGGGTTGAAACACCAATTCACACGTTTTCTCCTGCCCGCATTCAATCCATTCATCCAAAGCTCCCGTTTTTTTCAACTTCTCTTCCCACCTGTAAGTCAAATTAGATTCCTCCTCTGCCAATGTCTGAGACAACTTCGGTTCTATCACGGCGACAACAGGCTTTTCTTTACTCAAACGAACACTCACCGAGGTCGGCAATTCTATACTTATTTCGTTTATATCATGATAGTCATAAGAACCCTTATCATCATAACACCCCGATAATAAAAGCAAACCACCCACGAAGAAACTGACAATATTCACATTCTTTCTCATAATCTTCATTTTTTAGTCCAATCACTTAAAAACGTTTAAACACAATCTCCTCTCCATTCTCATCCAATAAAGGCGGATTATTCTTTTTATACTCCTCGTAAGCATCATAAAGCCTATTTCGATCCTCCTTCGTCGACGGAATATCATCATACGTCGCCTTAAAATAATCCATCATAAAAAAATATTTGGCATCCGAATATTCTCCCCAATAATAGCTATACCAGTCATTGCGCTTTATCGTGTAATACACTTTTATCGGCAAACTCGCTTTATCCTCTCGCCCCGGATCAAACTGGAACAACGGATTATCCAAATCAAAGAAAACATTTGCCAGGCAAAACGATCCACCGGTTAATTTCTCGGGACGGCGCACTTTTACCGTTACGATCTGGCTTGATGCGTTCACCGGAAACACATACTTCTCGGCACAAGACACATCAGCCTTTAACGCAGAACTCTCATTCGATTCTATCTTCAAACAAAAGGTCCTCTCCTCCAGTAAAGTATCTCCCTGCAAACCGATCACCAGTTCCAACTCCTTCTCCGTGTACCCTTTCACGTAATCACTATCCACAAAATGCACCTCTGTATTGCTATAAACAAAATTCAAACGGGGAGTTTCATTATACAAAGCGATATCATTCTCTTCACATCCCGCGTACAAGAAAAACGACACCAATACCAATAAAAGAAATCTATATTTTTTCATCCTCATTCATTTTAATTATTATTACCAAAAGTCTTCTCGTTATCCGGTAACGGCCATTGATAAAAAGCAGACATATCCTCTTTTACACAATAAGAAAAAGTTTTATAGTTATGCCGTTTGTAAAAGTAAAACAGTTGCCCCTCCGAGAAGAACTCTTTTCTATACTCTCTCATCAACTCGTTAATCCGCTTCGTGTGATTTTGGTCATAATCTGCCCTTGTATCCAAACGGTCATAAGCATCATCGGCAACAAGCCCATCCTCGTAAGCGATCCCGCGAGCCCACATCACCGTGTTTAATGCCTCGACACTTTTCTCCTTATCCGTTTCGCATTCCGCTATAATATAGTACATCTCGGGCAAACGGATTAAAGGCAAAACATCTTTCCCCTCGTATCTCGACACGGCAGAAGTATAAGCTGATTGGTCATATTTCAAACAGATCTTATATTCTTGACCGGTTCTCCCGGAAACCTCTTTAAAAGCGAAAGCATTCGCCCGGCGATCCAAAGTTCCCCGGCTTCCTGTTTCAAACTGTTCGTTAAAATTAGTTCTCTTGCGCATGATATAAACCCCATCGGAAAGAAATCCTTGAGGAATCTCCAGTTTATAATTTCCCTGTTCTTCCAACAACTTGTCCAATTCATAAACATTCAAACCGAAAATATGTTCGGCAAACAAAACCGGGTTAGAATTATCTTCATACAAAGTAAAATAATTACAGTTTACAACCTCCCTCGCATAAGCTAACGCCTTCTGCTTGCTCTCGGCATCACCCTTATAACAATACACCCGGGCTAACATTGCCTTTACGGCATAAGTGTTCATCCGCATTTGCCGGGAATTTTCAAAAGCATCAATGCTCCTGTCATATTCAAAATTCTTCGGGTCGGCAATCTCCAACAATGAATCGGCTTCATGCAAATCCGCCAACACATACTCGATCACCTGCTCTGCCGGCAAAATCGGGGTAGCCTCCTGGTCAAAACTAATTCTATACGAAATAGCTTTCCCCGAGGGATTGACACTATACACGGGACCAAACAACCTTAACAAATCAAAATGTAAAAAGGCCCTTAACCCCAAAGCCTCGCCCTTCATCAATTCGTAGTACTTTCCGGTTTTAATAACGGATCTATTCTTTTCTATATATTTCAGGAAATTATTGATATTTGCAATAACGTTATACATATTCGAATATATATCATCCTTCACTTTCAACCATACATTATCGTAATCATACACGTCTTTCCATTGGGACACTCCCGGAAATTCATCATAATTACCGGAAATAGCATCCAAATATCCGTATGTCAAATTCTTGGCGTACAATTCCGTTTTCCCCATTTTCAAGTAAAAACCTGTCAACACATCCTTAAATCCCGCCTCACTCTCGAATAATTTATCCGCCGGAATAGCTGTTTTAGGTTGAACATCCAACCAATCGGAACAAGAGGTAACTCCTACCACAAGTCCCAGTAGCAATATATATAATCTCTTCTTCATATCCCAGAATTTTAATTAGAATGCAACATTTAGAGAAAACGAGAACTGGCGGGCAAAAGGATAATCCGTTCCACGTTCCCGCTTTACCGATGACAAATAAAATAAATCCTCCATGTTAAAAGCTAACTTCACAGAACTCAATCCCCAACGTTCGATAAACTTCGCATTTATCTTATCCATCCGGTAACTCAAAGAGAGGGAAGTCATCTGGAATGTATTCTCATCCATAACAAAACGAGAAGTCGCCTTCGTCCCGGAACCGCGAATCCCGGTATTTATACGCTTGAATTTTGCCTGGTCACCGACATCCTGCCAGCGTAAATCCAAAACCCGTTTGTCGGCATTATACATCAAATTAGCATTTTCAACCTTATCTACCAAAGTTTGGTTGTATGTTTGTCCCCCGAACTTATAAGCCATACTCACATCTATCCCAAATCCTTTATAAGCAAAAGAAGAATTAATATTCCCTTGCCATTTCGGTTCTGTTGTGCCTATCGGAACCAAATCCACCACATCATACGTTCCCGTCATCTTTCCATTTCTTTTCACCAGAATCTCCTCTCCCGTCATCGGGTCAATTCCCAAAGATTTCACAACCCAAATCCGGTTTATTGATTCTCCCTCTTCATAGTGCGGAAGCGGGCTATCCTCCTGTTCATTATAATTTTCCTCATTCATGTGGCGTAATGCCTCTGAAATTTTTTTCAATTTATCCTTGTTATGGGAACCATTAAGTGTAATCGTCCAATAAGCAGAATTTTCCGTGTCTTGGTAAGGAATAAATGCCACATTCAATTCCACTCCTTTATTTTCCAAGGTTCCTAAATTCTCGGGATAAGAATTAAAACCCAAAGAAGGAGCTAAAGTAACTTGTGTCAATGAATTTTTAGTCAATTTCTGGAAATATTCTGCCCGGGCAGTTATCCGACCGTTCAACACACCCAATTCCACGCCAATATTCCAAGTATCGGTCTGCTGCCATTTCAATTTCTCGTTCGGCATGGCAACAATCTCTGCCCCCGTGCCATCAGAAGCCAAATACGGGTAAAGCAGGTTACTATAACTATAAAGTTCCCTTGATTGATAAGGTGCAAAACCTTGAGTTCCCGTAACCCCATACGATCCCCTTAACACGAATTCTGAAATAAAATCAAACCGGGACATAAAATTTTCCTTTTTCACATCCCAACGTAGCCCGGTAGCCCAAAAAGGAGCGAATCGATTATCTTTACCGAATTGAGAGGAACCATCCAACCGCACGCTAAAATCGGCAGAATATTTATAAGCATAAGAATAACCGAAACTTCCCGTCCAACCAATCAACCGGGAAGTATTTTCCGAGCCGGACATTTTCTCGTTATATTGTTTACCGAACAATATGCCATCCATATTCTCATTCGGGAAACCTGTTACATACGCTCCATAATTTTCATTCTTAGTTTCCTGAACAGACATACGGGCGTTAGCCGTCAGGTAATGCACCTCTTTCAACAACTTGTTATAACTTGCCGTTAAATCCAGTGAATACGAGAAATTTTCTCGCTGCGTGCGTCTAAAATCCCCCCGCTGGGTCGGATCCGTTATTCCATCAAAAGCAGTATGTTGAGCCGGTCTGAAGACATCGGTCTTGCCATTCCCTTTGGAAAGAGAAAAGGCGCCTATTAACCGGATATCATCATTAGGATTATACTCCACGCTAAACAGATTCCTAACACTAAAATTAGTTGTCCGGTTTTTCGTGTTCAAAGTTGCATTATACATCGGATTGGCATAATCCGTCGTTCTTCCCCCCGTGTAAGTAAATATCACGAAATTATCCAAACGTTTCAAGATTTCACCATTTTCCCCGTAAGGACGCAAATAAGGATTCAGTTTCGTGTACTCGCTAAAACTTCCCCAAGGCGACTCATCTCCCACGGTATTTTCCACCGTGACCTTATTTTTCAACAACACTTTATTAAAACGATACTGTAAATCCAACGCTCCGGTAGTCACATCTCTTTTACTTCCTTTCATGACACCCGGCGTATGGTTATACCCGACATACAAACGATAACGCAACGCCCGATCTCCTCCCTCCAACGTCACCGTATGCCGTTGCTGCACAGAAGTCCGCAAAGGTTTATCCAACCAATACGTGTTCACTCCACGTTTTACTTCTCTCAATTTATCTTGATAATTTTGAAGTATCTCTATACCGCCATTCCCTTCATACATTCCTGCCAACACTTCCGCTTTTAACTTTTCCTCCGCATTCATCAAATTATAATCCGACAAATCAGGAGCCTCTATCCGGACATTCCCCCCGTAAGTCACCCACAAACGCCCCTCTTTAGGTGTTTTGGACTCGATAACAATCACCCCGTTCGCAGCACGGGAACCATAAATAGCCGTTGCGGCTGCATCCTTCAACAAAGTAATTGATTCCACCCGATCCGGATCCAAATCCACCATCGTCTGCAAATCAATCTCAAACCCATCCATGATCAACAGCGGTTTATTAGGATACGTGTCATACTCCCCTTGTAAAGTCACCATCTCTGCCGAAGCCCCCGCGTTACTTCCGCCCGGCAACGTGGCTTGCCCTCGCATTCTCAAATCGGGAAGACGATTCGGGTTCGAACCGTTCAACACATCCTCCATAATCCGGAAACTAGGATCTATCGCCGCCAACGCCTTGGCTATATTCGTCGTGCTAATCTTCTTCAAATCTTCACCTTTTACTGAAAGCGCCGACCCCGTGAAACCTTCTTTCCTACGATTAAACATACCGGTCACCACGACCTCCGACAATTCCTCCTCATTTTCCTCCATCACCACCGACAACGGCTTCATATCCTTCTTCAACTCTTTCAACACGATCTCCTTATCTCTCATTCCGACAAAAGAGAACACCAACACCACACTATCCATCTTGGGAACTTCCATCGCAAATACACCATTGGCATCCGTCGCAGTCCCAATCTTCGTTCCCTTGATTAAGACCGTTACCCCCGGCAACACCTCCTTTTTCTTGTCTGTCACCTTTCCCGTTATCCGGAACGCCTCTTTCTCCGCTTCCCGCATAATCTGCTCGGCACGAGTCAATATAACCACGACATCTTTCTGGATATAATACCACAACAACGTATGTTCCAAACACTTGTCTAAAATCTGCCGTACATCGTCGGACGTCACGTCTACCGTAACCTTCCCTGCTTTATTTACGACCTGTTCGTTAAAAATAAACGTGTACCCCATCTTTTGTTTAATCTCCTTAAACACGGATTTCAAACTTGCATCCGTCACCTTTATCGTCGTCTGCTGGGCAGAAGTAATAGCAGAAACTGACAAAAACGACATCAACAAAAAAACTGTTGTCAACTTCATAATCAGTAAAATTTTTTGCCGGACTTGTTTAAACAGTCCTTTCTCGTTCTTTTTTTTCATACTTTTGTATTCATTATAATTACACCATGTGCTTACAAAGCACTTACTTCGTGTCGAACGTGTAGCGACGTTCGACACTTTTTTTATTTCACAAAGACATTATTTTCCTTTATCGTCATCCGCACACTTCCGGTACGCTCGATCAAACGGAGCACCTCCTCAAAATCCTCGTGGCGCCGCATATCCACGGAAAAACGCTCCTCCCGCACAGCCTGGTTTTCAAAAAATATATTTACATTATACCAACGTGCCAATTCATTCAATATATCCTCCAAGCGTTCATCCTCGAAAAGGAAATACCCGTTTTTCCATGCCACGAAAGATGTCACGTCCACCTTCTCCACCGACATCCCCCGCCCGTCATTCCTTTTCCGTGCCTGTTCGCCCGGTGTTAACTTAACATCAGTACCTTTATCATGTATAACCACAGTCCCAGTCACGAGAGTTGTAGCAGAAAGCAAATTTTCGTAAGACCGCACGTTAAACTCCGTTCCCAACACCTCCACCTCGTACATATCTTCCACCTCTACCCTGAAAGGTGCTGTAGAATCCTTTACCACTTGAAAATAAAGCTCTCCGCTCACCCGCACCCGCCGTTCTCCACCGGAAAATACCGTCGGGAAACGCAACTTCGATTCGGAATTCAGCCACACGACAGACCCATCCGGCAACACCACCTGATACTCACTTCCCCTCGGTGTCCGTACTTCATTATAAACCGCAACCCGCTCCTTCTCCACCGTATCTCGGACCGCAGTCAAAAACACACTAACACTATCTTTCTGCAAATCCACCACATTCCCGTCCGGCAACACGAGCTCTGCATACGGTCTGCCGGGTTTTATTTTCTCTGCCACGGCTACCGGAATCCCCACCTTCCGACCCTCCACAAGCATCCAAACACCAAGAATAACCACTCCGAAAAACGAAGCGGCAACTGCCAAACGCCCCCACGACCATCTTCTACGACCGTGTAACTTTCTTTCCAACCCACCCCAACTCTTTTGCCAATCATACTCACCCAAGCGTTCCATCTTCTCCATAATCCTACGCTTATCGACCAATCTGGCAAAAATCTCCTCGTTCCTCCCCTTCACCAACCATTCCTTCAGTGCCATCCGCTCCTCTTCCGTCATCTTCCCTTGGAGATAGCGGAAAATCAACCTTTCTATATTACTTTGTTCCATGATACCTTTACTTTATATTTAGAACGACATTCCTCCCGAGTGTGATTAAAAAAAAGTTAAATTACTGCTTATACTTCTCGATAACCTCCTTCAAATCTTGCATATCTAATTGTTTCATAATTCTTTCTCCGGACTCCACCACTTTCCGAGCCTGAACACCATCCACTTTATCCGACATATAGTCCAACAAAGACAAAACCAAACGCACATAACCCTTTTTTTCGCGAAACGTTGTATCTTCCAACATTAACACTATTTTCTCCGCATCTTTTTTCATACAATCGTTAGCTAACATATAAGCAGATTTTAATCGTTCGTCATCCTGCATTCCCACCATTTCTACTTCTTGACAGATTTTCCCCAACTTTTCCAATCCTTCTTTAGTTCTAAATTCTTCCCAGTACAAACAATCTTTAAGCCTAACGCCATAAATTGAATACAACCAAGAATTAATAGACTCTTGCTCTTTATAATTCTTACGCAAGGAAGAAAGGTTTTCTATCATATATTTAAATCTATCATCTCCATACTTTATTTCACCCAACAAAAAACTAAAATCCTCTTGTAGCCAATCCTTATTCGAGAGTTTTTCTGCCAACTTTGTCATTATCTCCTTGTCTTTTTCTCTAAAACCGGCATGATACAACGCCCAATGATAATCACGCAATTGTTTCTTTTTCATCTTTCCTGCGGCATACAATTTTGTCAAATAATCGAGCGACGTTTCTTTTCTTGCCCCCATCTCTACCCACGCGATAAAATCTTTCAAACTAGAACTTCCCCCAAGTATCCGGTGCTGCTCCGTACCATCGGGACGAATCAAAAGAAAAGTCGGAAAACCCTTAACACCAAACCTTTTTGCCAATTCAACACCCTCACTTACTTCCATATCACACTTCAAGCAAATAAAGCGAGAATTAAAAAAATCCCCGGCCTCCTTTTCCCGAAAGACGGTATTCAACATCACTTTACACGCACCACACCATTGCGTGTAACAATCCATAAACACTAATTTCTTCTCCTCTTTGGATTTTTTCAACGCTTGTTCAAACGTCAAATCTTCAAACTTAACACCTTCTTGAGCTCTCCCCACAAAAACAACCGACATAAAAACGATACAAATTACAATACTTCTCATAATTTCAAATTAAAAAATTCAATTTCAATAACACATCATAAAAACGACATCTCCCCTCCCGGGTGTGATTTAAAAAGTTAAAAAATTTGCATTAAGTCCGGAAAATAATACCTTTGGACTTCAATTGGTGTATAACCTTATTGACACGATTACATTTTGTTTGACAACAACTCCATATCAAAACTTCATGCCGGTGACGAAACGGTATTCAAGAAGATATTCAAACAATTCTATCTTCCCGTCAGGTCGTTTGCGTGGCGCTTCGTGAAAGATAACGATATCGCAGAAGACATCGTGCAAGACGCTTTCTTACAAGTATGGGAAAGACACACCTCCTTCAATCTCCTTGCGGAAATAAAAAGTTTTCTATATATCAGTACCCGTAACGCTTGCCTGGACCATCTAAAACACGAGCGCGTAAAACAAAAAAACGCCGCAAACATCTTAACCTTCATGTCACCCGAAACGGAACAAGAAGCCATACTGGAAGAAGAAGTCGATTCATTAATCTACAATGCCATCAGCACCTTACCCCCGCAAGCCCAAAAAATTGTAATTATGACCATGGATGGCGATTCCAACCTAGAAATCGCCCAAAAGCTAAATATCACGGTCAATACCGTAAAATCGACAAAATTAAAAGCCTATCGCATACTACGCAAACGCCTACGCAACATACAATGGTTACTCGCACTCCTACTTGCTTAGGCTCTTATCTTGAATTAGATCCGTTTCTGTATCACTTTCCACATGCCGGTTATCAGGAAACTTTCCTCTGTATTACCCTGAAAAAAGTTTACTGTAAACCAATTTCAGGAAATTACATTCCCCGTTCTCCCAGTCATTGTACCGGAATATAAATTTCAGTAATCAGATTTTCCGGCTCGGTATGATCCGGATGGTTCAGATACTTCTCGAAACCGGGAGTATCTCCCAACTTATAACCTTTTTCCGGAATCCACTTGGCATAAATTGTATCATACACGGCACGTAAGTTTTCATACGGTCCTTGATAACGAAATACCGCATATTTTCCCCCGGGAACTTCTTTTACACCAACCTCCCCTTTCGGCTTTCCGACACGGGGAAGTACAAGACACACATCTGTCCGCAATTTATCCTGCTCCGTCACCTTCGGATCATCATGGTAAACACAGATATGCTCCACTTCCGGGGCAAAAAGATTTTCTTCCCTCACGTAATTCCATAATCTTTGCCATGCCGCACAATAATCCAACTGATTATATGCACCCATTAGCCAAATGTAAATCACTCGTTTCGGGGCCAACACTCGTTCTTCAAACTCTAACTTCAAATCGGGTCTCATTTCTACTGGTTTCATAATCGTGCAATTTTTATTATTACGATATTCATTCGGTGAAATATCATAGAATTGCTTGAAACTTTTCGACAAAGAAGAAGGCACATCATACCCAACCCGATAAGCAATGTCCTGCACGGACAAATCGGAATAGCGTAACAAGCGAGCTGCAGTCTCGACACGTACCCGGGTGATGAAAGCCCCCACAGGTTCTCCCAGAAAGGCACGCACGATCCGGTGGAAATGCCAAGGAGAAAAACCGGACATCTCGGCTAACATCCCGAGATCAATATTCTCATCCAGATGATTATTGATATATTCCACGATCACGTTGATCCTTTTCAAATACTCTTCTTTCGTTGTCAATTTCTGTTCCATATTCTTTTGTATTTCGAGACAAAAGTAAGTCCCTGAATTGGGAGAGACTTTTCCGATCTTGCTAAATTAGTTCGCTTACACCTCCCCCTTCACAAATTGAAAGTCCAGCCAGTAAGTTGCCCGCTTTGCAGTGAATTTCAAAACACAATAAGTCGGGTCATTCACACCTCCGGGAAAATGCTCGATAAACCAATCCTGCCACAAGGCTTTCTTTTCTGCCTCGTCGGTAATAATCTCGATGTACCCGGTCAGCACGACACTGTTAATCTCCTTCTGGAAACACACTCCCGCTTTAGGATTCACCCGAAAGTGTTCCGTTTTCTCGGAATACGTTCCGGTAGCAAACTAGATTGTAGTTATCCCCTCCGCTTTCACCTTTGACATCGGGACCGGGCGA
>OGHO01002028.1_pt1 | contig 17022 bp, 10 predicted proteins | sample 1571421 | NCBI WGS metagenome assembly OGHO01 (sample SAMEA2581937, study PRJEB24529) | metagenome | biome: Human gut stool | place: China | collected 2011
GGAAACTTTCTCTAGAAAGTTTCCCCTCCCCCTCCAAATTTCCCAACGCCCTTCCTCCCTGACCCTACCGGCACTCGTCCGGCGACAGGCCGAAACGGCGCATCTTGACGTACAGGCCGCTCCGGGAAATGCCGAGGGCCTTCGCGGTCGCCCGGATGTTGCCCCCGGCCTCCTGAAGCGCCCGGACGATGGTCTCCTTCTCCTGATGCGAAAGGAGCCCGCGAGGGACGGCGGGACGCGGCGCGCCCCCCGGTATGCCCTCGTGATTGAGGATGTTCGCGGGCAACACGTCAATGTCGATGGAGGGCACCCCTTGCGACATATGCACCATCCTTTCTATGACGTTTTCAAGCTCACGGATGTTGCCGGGCCACGGGTAACCGAGGAGCACATCCATAGCCCGATCCGTAACCCGCAAGGGGCCGCGCCCGAGGGAGGCGACGAAGTGATCGAGGAAATGGTTGATCAGAAGCGCGATGTCCGAACTGCGTTCGCGCAGGGGAGGCACGTTGAGAGTGAAGACGTTCAAGCGATAGTAGAGATCCTCGCGGAAGGCGTTCTGACGGATAGCGTTTTCAAGATTGCGGTTCGTGGCGGCGAGCACCCGCACGTTGACGAGGCGGGTGTGTTTCCCTCCCACGCGGGTCACTTCGCCGTTCTGGAGCAGACGGAGCAGGCTGACCTGCGCTTCAAGGGGCATCTCCCCGATTTCATCAAGAAAAATGGTCCCGTTGTCCGCCAGCTCGAATTTGCCGGGCTTCCCAAGGCGGCTCGCGCCCGTAAAAGAGCCTTCATCATAGCCGAAAAGCTCGCTCTGCACGAGGTTGCGCGGCAGTGCCCCGCAGTTCACCACGACGAAAGGCGCGTTGGCCCTCCTGCCCCCGTTGTGGATGGACTGCGCGAAAAGTTCCTTGCCCGTGCCGCTTTCCCCGAGGATGAGGGTGGTCACATCGCTCTGGGCCGCCATGCGGGCCATGCGTACGACCTCCTGCGTGGCGGGCGCGTTACCGACAATGTGATCGAAAGTATAGACGGCCTTGGCCCCGGTGACGCGCACGGCGGATTCCTTGATCCTTTTGGTCTCGCGCAGGGTCAGCACCCGGCCTTTCCCCGATTCCAAGCGGGTGAGCGAAAGCATGCAGTTGAGCGAACCGCCCTTGAGCTGGAGGAACGCTTCCTGATCGCTGAATTGGCCACTTTCCGAGAGGATCGCCCGGATGATGTCGCTGGAAAAGATGATGTCCTGAATGTTGCCGTGCACAGCGTCCGGCGGCAGGTCGAGCATGGCTTGCGCCTTGTTGTTCAGCGTCCGTATCGTGCCGTCGCCTTCCAGCACGACCACCCCTTCATCCAACATTTCAATGATGGCCTTCTGTTCCTGAAGGAGCAGCCGCAGGCGGAGCTGTTCCGCGATGGCGTGGGCCGCCGCTTCCATCATACCCCGGGTATGGTGATGGTACAGGGCGCTCGGGAGCGTCACATTGAGCACGCCGACGATGGCGTTCCGGCTGTCCCTGATAGGGGCCGCCGAGCAGAACCAGCCGTGGAACGAGCGGCAGTAATGTTCCGAAGCCAGCGTCTCCACAGGCGTATGTTCCACGAGGCACGTCCCGATGGCATTGGTCCCCGAGGCGCTTTCCGCCGCGAGGTTGCCCGGCGCGAGGTGCGGGATAGGGTAGCTGCCGGTATTGTCCCAGAGCGCGTGCAGGACAATCCCCTGCGCGTCGGACAGGGAAATGAAGCTGCGCGAAGTGCTGATGGGGTTATACAGCTTTTCCATGATGCTTTTGGCCACCGCTACAAGATCCGCGTTCCGATCGAGCAGCTTTTCCAGCGCGGCGGGGCTGAGGGACACTTTTGAGGCGTTGTCCGGCCTGACCCCCTGAAGGCGGCAGCGCTTCCATGAACGCAGGATCAGGGGCCGGACGGCGGATTCGTCCACGGGCTCTTGCCTGTGGAAGCGCTCCCACTGTTCAAGGACCCTTTTGTTCCGCTCGATATGCTCTTCCATGTTCCTCTCCGCACAAAGCGTGTTTACGTATGTCTATTATAAATCATATTCTATGAACATGTCTACAAATACATGCCCACATTTTGCACACCGGGCACACTCTCTGGACGGGGAAGCGAAGATACGGGAACACCGGGGATATTCAGAGCCGCCCACTGTATCGGAATGAATTCCGGGGGTCAGGAAAAAGGCGGAAACGGCCCGGCGCGGCACGCCTCATCCGCCGGAAAGATGGCACATGGCTTGCATTGCCGCAGGCAAGATGTCTTTCTCATCTGGAGGTTCCATGAACACATCTTGTTGCACCAATCCAATCCGCATCAACACGCTGTTGATCAAAAACCGGATTGTCTTCCCCGCCATGTGTACGAAATACGCCGCGCCGGACGGCGGCGTCACGGAGCGTATGCTCCGCTACTACGAAGAGCGTGCCAAGGGCGGGGCCGGGCTTGTCACCATTGAGGCCACATCCGTCGATCCCACCGGCAACTCCTTCTCCCGTGGCCTGAGCATCGCGGACGACGCGCGCCTGCCCGGCCTCACCGATCTGGCCCGCCGCGTGAAACGGCACGGGGCGCGCATCTCCATCCAGCTCCAGCACGGCGGGCGCGCCGCGCTCCCCCAATTTTCGGGCCATGCCGTGCCTCTCGTCTCCGCCATCCCCGGCGTGACCCCCTACGACAACAGCGTGATCCTTAGCGAAGAGGAAATCGCCCGCCTCGTGGAATGCTGGGGCAAGGCCGCCATCCGTGCCCGCGAAGCCGGGTTTGACGCCGTGGAAATCCACGGGGCGCACGGCTATCTCATCAGCCAGTTCCTTTCCCCCTATACCAACCGGCGCACCGACGGATACGGCGGTTCGCTGGAAAACCGTATGCGCTTCGCCCTTGAGGTCTACCGCAAAGTCCGCGAGTCCGTGGGGCCGGATTTCCCGGTCACCTACCGCATGAGCGCCGTTGAAGGGCTTCCCGGCGGCACCACGCTGGAGGATTCCGTCGCCCTCGCCAAGCGGTTGGTAGCCGACGGCATCGACGCTTTGCACGTTTCCGTGGGGCTGCGCGAGACGAATTTCATGGTTTCCCCGCCCGCCTGCGTGGAGAAGGGCTGGAACGCGCCCCTTTCCCGCTCCGTGCGCGACGGCATTGAGGCCGCCGTGCCCGTCATCGTGGCGGGCCGCGTAGCCGACGAGCAGACGGCTCAGGGCATCATCGATCGCGGGGATGCGGACATGGTGGCGATGGGCCGTGCGCTCATTGCCGATCCGTTCCTGCCCGCCAAGGTCGCGGCGGGCGAGGCCGGAGACATCATCCGGTGCGTGGGCTGCAACGAGGGCTGCGTAGCCGGATCCGCGCGCGGAACGGGCGTCGGGTGCGCCCTGAACCCGTTGTCCGGTGCGGAAGGCAAGTATGATCTCGATCCCGTGGCGTCCCCCAAGAAAGTCGCGGTCATCGGCGGCGGCCCCGCCGGGATGCAGGCCGCCCTTGCCGCCCGGTTCCGGGGGCATACGGTGGATCTGTATGAAAAATCGGATCGCCTCGGCGGTCTGCTCAACGTGGCTTGCAAGCCTCCGCACAAAGAAGATTTGGGCCATGTCACGGGCTGGTTCGAGCGACAGTTGAAGCGAGCGGGCGTCGGGCTGCACCTCGGGGCCGCCCTCACGCCCGAAGCGGTACGGGATCTCGGCGCGGACGCCGTGATCGCCGCCACGGGCAGCTCCCCGGTATTCCCCGGCTTTTGCCGCAAGGCCCGGAACGCGGTGGTAGCCCAGAGCATCCTCTCCGGTGAAGCCAAAGCCGGGGAAAAGGCGCTCGTCATCGGCGGCGGGCTTATCGGCTGTGAAACCGCCGAGTTCCTCGCCGCGCAGGGTTCGGATGTGACCATCCTCGAACTTCAGCCCGAATTGGCGAAGGATATGGAATCACGTACCCGCCGTTATCTGATGCAGCGCCTCAGGGAGTACGGCACGCGCTTCCTTACCAGTACGCAGGTGCTTGAAGTCACCGAAGAAGGCAAGGTGAAAGCCAAATTCCCTTCCGGCTCGGAACGCTGGCTTGACGACTTTGACACGCTCGTGATCGCCGTGGGCTACCGGGCCGAAAACGCCCTTGCCGCCGAGCTTGAAGAGATGGGCTGCCCCTGCGTCCGCGTGGGGGATTGCGCCTCCGTCGGCAAAATCCTGACCGCCATCGAGTCCGGTTTTCAGGCCGGGTGTTCCATCAAGTAAGCGCCCGCTGCGGACGCACCGCCCCAACAGGCCCGCAAGGGCCGGGAGAAATATCATGATCATTGATTTCAGGCTCCGTCCCGCCACGCGCGGTTTTCTGAATATGCACATCTTCCGCAATCAGGAACGCATCGCCAGCTGGAGCGGCAAGCTCGGCATGGTTCCCCCGCCGTCCGCCAAACAGGGCGACATGGAGCTGATGCTCAAGGAAATGGAGGAAGGCGGCGTGACGCTGGGTGTCGTGCCGGGCCGTCAGGCCAACGCCTTCATGGGTAACGTGCCCAACGAGGACATCGCCGCCATCGTCGCGGATTACCCGGAAAAATTCATCGGCGTCGCCGGGATCGATCCGACGAACCGCGCCAAGGCGCTGGAGGAGATCGAGCGTTTCGTGGTGAACGGGCCGCTCAAGGCCGTGGGCATGGAGCCCGGCGTGCTGGCCAGCCCCATGTATGCCGATGACCGCCGCATCTACCCCATATACGAATACTGCGCCGAGCACGGCATCCCGGTGCTGCTCATGGGCGGCGGGGGCAACGGCCCGGATCTCAGCCACAGCAACCCGATCATCATCGACCGGGTGTGCGGCGACTTCCCCGAAATGACCGTGATCAACACGCACGGCGGCTACCCGTGGGTTACGGAAATCCTGTTCGTGGCCTTCAAGCGCCCCAACCTGTACCTCTGCCCTGACATGTACATGTACAATATGCCCGGCGTGAGCGATTACGTCATGGCCGCCAATACCTTCCTCTCCGAGCGTTTCCTGTTCGGCACGGCCTATCCGTTCATCGGCTTCCGCGAAGGCGTGGAGCAGTTCAAGGCTCTGCCCTTCAAGCCTGAAGTCTTGCCCAACCTGCTGTACCGCAACGCGATCAAGGCGCTCAAGCTCGATATCCCGTGCGGGGAATAATCCCCCGGCGGGACGCTTTCAGCCCCTGTTGAGGGCGTCCCGCCGGACGCACGTCCCCCCTTATTCCCGAAAAAGCCGACGACGGAAAGCATTTCCGCCGGAAGGCTTTGCTGCGCCCTCCCGTCCGGCGGTCGCGGCTTTCACGGAGGCCCTATGTCCCCCCATTCATCCAAAGCCATGACCCGACATGCACGGTTTATTTTTTCCATTTTGACCATCTGCTATGCGCTCGTCAGTTTCTTTCGGACATCCACGAGCACCCTCGCCGTGGACATCATGCGCGAATTCGCCGTCGGCGGCGGGCTCATGTCGGTCATGAGCTCCGCCTATTTTTACCCGTACGGGTTCATGCAGATCCCGGCGGGCATCCTTTCGGACCGCTGGGGTTCGCGCAACACCATCGCCTCGTTCCTCCTCATCGGGGCGGCGGGGTCGCTCCTGTTCGCCCTTTCCGGCTCGGTAACGGCGGCGACGGTCGGCCGCGTACTCATCGGCGTCGGCATGGGCATGGTCTTCGTGCCCGCCTTGCGGGTGATTCTGTACTGGTTCCCTCCGGCACGGCACGCCCTCGGCACGGGCTTGATCCTTTCCCTCGGCACGGGCGGTATGCTCCTCGCCACCTATCCGCTCATGCTGCTCTCGCAGGCCGTGGGCTGGCGCGGCAGTATGTTCGCGGCTACGGCGGCGACCGTGCTTGTGGCCGGCACCACATGGCTGTGGGTACGCAACCGCCCCGAAGAGGCCGGGTACGCCCCGGCATGGGTTTCCATCGCTCCCCGCAAACACCCCGCCCCGCCCTTGCGTGAAACCATGCTCCGCATCGTCCGCAGCCGCACCTATTGGAGCGTATCCACGTGGTTCTTCTGCATGTACGGGTCGTTCTACGCCATGACCGGGCTCTGGGCCGGGCCGTATTTCATTCAAGGCTACGGCCTCGACAAGGGCACGGCGGGCGGCATCCTTTTCTGCATGGCCCTCGGCGCGGTGGTCGGCCCGTCGCTGGTGGGGGTCGTCGTGACGTGGGTCCGGTGGTCCAAGGGTGTCTTGCTCCTCGCCGCCAGCGGCGTCACCATCCTGCTCGCCGCGCCGCTGCTTGCGGATCATCCCGTGCTCCCCGCCTCCCTGCTCCCGGTCTGGAGCCTCGCCTTCGGCATCTTCTGCGGCGGGTTCGGCGGTATCGCCCTCACCAAGGTACAAGAGGACTTCCCACCCGAAATCGTGGGCACGGCCACCGGGATGATCAACATCTACTCCTATATCGGGACGGCCCTGCTTCAGCTCGCCAGCGGGTGGATCATGGAAGCGCAGGCCCCCGGTCAGGCCGCCTACGGCATCGGACAATACGCCTCCATGTTCATCCTGTTCATGGCCATGTTCGTGACCGCCTTTTCCGCAACCCTGCTCGGCCTCGGCAAGAGCCGGGGCAATGCGACGGATGTCTTTTCCCCAATGGGCGAAGGCGAAACCAAGAGCGCCTGAGTTTCAGCCACCTTGGACGGCACCGGAGGGAGGAACCCCTTTAATGTGAGAGCCCACACGGGGTATGCCTCCTCCGGCCCCTCCACTTCCCTACTAGGCTTCGCTGATGGGAAAACGGCGCGCGGGGAATTCATTCAGGTTTGCGCGGAATGCCTTTCCCCATGCTTTTTCCCATAGGCGAAATGCCGCCCACGATGCCTTTCATTTACCCCCACCACGTTTTCCGTTGAGCGGCAATGCCGCCGAGGGAAATACGCATAAGCTCAAAGCACAACCCGCGTGCCAGCGGGAATTCACCCGCTCCCACTTGTGCCGACTCCGGCGCGCCCGCACTGACGGGGGAACCTCTTGCAGGGTCAGGGGGGCAAAGCCTCCCAGTAAAGCACGAAGCGGAGCCCCAGCGGGACTCGCGCATTTTCCGTTTGCCCGGCGGAGGCTTTTCCGGTATCACTTTCTAGTATGTAAAAGGCGATAATCTGTTTTTTTCGCAGTGTTCAGGCTAGTAGGTTTTTCTCCGGATGGTCACTCCATGCCCGCACTCATGATTCAGGCGCCGGATCAGGCGTCCCCAGCCCTGCACGCAGCCTTGTATGCGGAATGGCAAAAATTCCGCGACGGGACCGCCCCCGTGGATCCCGAATATATCCCCCCGTTCATCCTCGCCTCTTGGGAGCGCTGCCGGGAATCCGGCATTACCACGAAAGCCAACAGCATTGTACGCGTGGACGCGCTGCTCCTTGAGCAGGCCCAGCGTCTCAACAGCGATCTGCTGTGCAGCGCCCGTTCCATCATGGACAAACTGTTTTCCGTGGTGCGCGCCACGCGGTGCAGCATTTCGCTGACAGACGGCTCAGGGCTCGTGCTGCACACCCTGCGGAGTGAGGGCGACGGGCCCGACGTGCTTCCCGGCCAGATCGCCACGGAAACCGTATCCGGCACCAACGGCATCGGGACTTGCCTTGTCGAACGGGAGACCGTGACCATCATCGGCGCACAGCACTATTGCGCCCGGCATCATGTCTGGAGCTGCACCGCATCCCCCATCCGCTACGAAGACGGCACGCTTGCAGGCGTCCTCAATGTTTCCATCGCCCGGGAATCCTATCATCTGCATACGCGGGGCATGGTGGAGGCTTCGGCCCACGCCATCGCGGAACAGCTCCGCCTGCGGGCCGCTCTCGGCAGGCAGCGTGCGATCATGGAAGTGCTGGACGAGGGCATCCTTGAAGTCGGCGCCTCGGGTGAAATCCATTCCGCCAATGGGCGCGGGCTATCCATGCTCGGGCTGGAGGCGTTGCCGCCCCATCTCCACTTGCGGGACACGGTGCTTTCCGAGGCAGTGCGCCGCGACATCCTTGACGAACACAATGCCTTTCAGGATCGGGAAGCCCTGCTGCATACCGCGAACGGCACGCTCCCGTGCGTGCTCTCCTTCGCGCCGCTCGGCATGGGCAAGGGCGGCGTGTTGGCCCTGCGCGAATCGCGCCGCCTGTGCGGGTTCGCGGCCCGCACCATCGGGGCCGGGGCGGTCTACGCGCTTGACGATATTCCGGGCGATTCCCCCGCCATTGCCCAGGCACGGGAGGCGCTCCGCCGCGCCGCGCGGCATGACGCTCCGGTCCTGCTCACGGGTGAGGAAGGGACGGAGCGGCACGGCTTCGCTCAGGCCATCCACAACGCGGGACGCCGCCGGGAGGCCCCCTTCGTCGCCGTGCACTGCGGAGGCATCCCGCGCAGCCTTATGCGCAGCGAACTGTTTGGATTCGATGGGGAAGGCGGCAGGCCCGGCAAATGCGAGCTGGCGGATGGCGGCACGCTGTTCCTCGACGGCGTGGAAGCCCTCCCCCTGACGGCACAGATGGGGATCGTGCGCCTACTGCGCGGCGGAGAAACCGCCCGCGTCGGCGGAGGGCAAGGCCGCACAGTGAACGTCCGCCTTATCGCCGGGGCAGGCCCGGGGCTTTCCGAAGCCGTGCGCGAAGGGCTTTTTCTTAAAGAACTGCATGAACTTTTACGGGAATACACCATAACGGTTCCACCGCTGCGTGAAAGGCGTTCGGACATTGAGGCTCTTGCCGCCCGTTGCGCTTCCCGGTTCGCGCAGGCCCTCGGCAAACAGCCGAAGCCCATAGCCCCCGAAGCTATGGAGGCTCTGCTCAGGTATTCGTGGCCCGGCAATGTCCGGGAGCTGGAAACCGTTCTGGAGCGGGCCGTGGCCCTTGCCGAAGGCGACGTCATCGGGCTTTCCGATCTTCACGCCCGGATCTCCGCAGCCGAGGTTTCCGCACCCACAGGAAAACCGTTGCCCGGCCACGAAGCGAAACGCCTGCTCGCCGCGCTCGAACGGACGGCGGGCAATGTCCGCGAAGCCGCCAAACTCCTCGGCATCTCACGCGGCGGCTTCTACGTGAAGCTCAAAAAACTCGGCCTCAACCCCGACGAATACCGCTAGCCATAACGCCTGACGCCTCCGGATGTGACCGGAAGTATGCTCTCTGCGATCCTTCCGGCTCATGGCGGCCATGCCGGTATCGCGTTCTTCATCCATAATCCCTTCACCCTGACCTTCCAGGTCGTCCCTTGCGGCCATTTCTCCCATGAATGGCCTCCTCAAGCTGTGTCCATAAAAAAGACATGTTCATATACACATGGTTTCAATATGAACAGCATTGAAGACACTTTTCACGATATGCCTTTCTAATGCTGCAAAATGATTCTTCTTTTCCGTACATCTGTGTAACATACTGATATTGGCCCACTCTTTGCTGTTCTCATAGGCAGGATACCGTTACAGGGGCAATCCGGTCCCCATCCTGGAGAGAAACGGCTTTCCGTGGGGGATCAGATTCTTTTCAATCTTTCGCTGTGGTTGCGTCGTGGGACAGTCCGCGTGGCGGGCAGCGGCCCCTCCGATTGAGCGAAAAGACACAAACGGTTGCACCAATCCAAAACGCTTGAGGAGAAACTGAGGAGAATCCCATGAAGAAAGTGATTACCCTGCTGCTTGCCGCCGGTCTGGTCATCGGCGCCGCATCCGCCGCCAACGCCGTGGACATCAAAGCCAAGGGCCTATGGCACAATGCCATGTCCTTCGCGGACCGTAATTTTGAAAAACACAACGGCTCCGACAAGATGCAGAATGCCACCCGTATCCGTACGCAGATCGACGTCATCGCGTCGGAAAGCCTCAAGGGTGTCGTCTATTTTGAAATCGGGCCCCAGAACTGGGGCAAGGGCGCGGACGGCGCGTCCCTCGGCACTGACGGCAAGGTGGTCAAGGTCCGCTACAACTATGTTGACTGGGTCATCCCCCAGACGGACGCCAAGGTCCGTATGGGCCTCCAGAACTTCAGCCTGCCCGGATTCGCCCTTCCGAACGTCATCCTCGGCGGCGGCGGCGCGGACGGCGCGGGCATCACCCTGTCCACCCAGTTCACCAAGAACATCGGAGCCACCCTCTTCTGGCTGCGCGCCGAAAACGACAACACCGACAGCGCCACCGACTACGGCAAGCAATACCACTACAGCGACGCCATGGACTTCACGGGCATCACCCTGCCCCTCAAGTTCGACGGCGTGAAGGTGACCCCGTGGGCCATGTATGGTTTTGTGGGCCGCGACAGCTTTGAAAACGCCGGGGCCTCCGGTGACCAGAAGAAACTGTTGCAGGGCCTGCTGCCTCTCGGCGTGAGCAACAAGACCCTGACGGGCAACAGCCTGACCGATCGCCACGGCGACGCGTGGTGGGCCGGGTTCACGACAGAACTGAAGGTGCTTGATCCCTTCCGCTTCGCCCTCGATGCCACCTATGGCCGTGTCGATCTCGGCGAAGGCCTCAGCACCAAAGGCAAGAAGATCGACGTCAAACGCGAAGGCTGGATCGTGTCCGCCCTTGCCGAATACAAGATGGAATCCGTCACGCCCGGCCTCACGGCATGGTATTCCTCCGGCGACGACGCCAACGTCAACAACGGTTCCGAGCGCCTGCCCACCATCAACCCCGACGTGAAGGTGACTTCCTACGGCTTCGACGGCACGAACTTCTGCCGCGCCCAGCAGGTCCTCGGCACCAGCGTCGACGGCACGTTCGGCATCGTGGGCCACTTGAAGGACATTTCTTTCTTTGAAGACCTCAGCCACACCCTCCGCGTGGCCTTCTATCGGGGTACCAACAATACCGAAAATGTCCGCCAGAAGATGATCACGAAGCCCTCCGAAACGGTTTCCTCCATGTACTACATGACCACCGCCGACAAGGCGTGGGAAGTAAACGTCGATTCGGAATACAAGATTTACAAAAACCTCAGCCTGTTCCTCGAACTCGGCTACATCCGTATGGATCTCGATTCCAACGTCTGGAAAGACTACGAATCCAAGAAGAACAACTTCAAGGGCGCGGTCTGCGTTCTCTACTCTTTCTAGCGGATTCCCGTCATTCCCACGGCTCCGGCGGCCCTTCCTCCGCCGGAGCCCTCACTTTGCCCGAAATCCCGCCCAACGCGGGTCAACCATACATTCTACACACGCAAGGAGACGGCATGAGCACCGGGCAATTCCATAAGCTCCTGTCACCGCTTTCGCTCGGAAGCGGCCTCACCCTGAAAAACAGGATGATCAAGGCCCCCCAGTCAAGCTGGTTTTTTGAGGACGACGGCTCGGCCGGGGACAGAGTCATTGACTTTTACGAAGCCATCGCCGCCGGCGGGGTCGGGCTTGTGATCGTATCCGCCATCACATGGCGTTCCGACCATCCCGCCGGGGCTTACGGCGCGCTCCACGACGACCGGTTCCTCCCCGGCATGAAGCGCCTCGTGGAACGCTGCCACGCGCACGGCTGCCCCGTGTTCTGCCAGCTCCACCACTCCGGGGCCTCGGCCATGACCGGACACGGCGGCGGCCTGCCCATCGGCCCCTCCGATCTCGGGCCGGATGAAATCCCCTGTCCCCCGCCGGTGGGCAAGCCCACGCGAGGCCTCACCGCCGAAGAAATCGCGGAGGACAAGGAACTCTATTTCAAGGCCGCCGAACGCGCCAAAGCCGCCGGGTTTGACGGCATCGAAGTCCACTGCGCGCACGGCTACTATCTGGAAAGCTTCGTGAGCCGGGTCTGGAACCGCCGCGACGACCAGTATGGCCCCCAGAGCCTCGAAAACCGTACCCGCCTGCCTCTCGAAATCATCGCCGGGCTGCGCGAGCGTCTCGGCGCGGACTATCCCCTCGGCCTGCGCATGAACGGTCAGGAGTGGGGTGCCGACAAGGGGCTGACCATCGCGGAAACCGTGGCCATCGCCAAGATTTTCGAGGGCGCGGGCGTGCGGTACATCAGCGTGTCCGGCTACGGCTTCGGGCCGCTGCCGTTCCGCTATCTGCCCGACTACTGGCCCTATCCCGAGCCGGAAGAACACATGAAGCCCTACTTGAAGGATTTCATGGGCGACGGCCTGCTCATCCCCGCCGCTGCCGCCATCAAGCAGGCTGTGAACATTCCGGTCATCGCCGTCGGCCGTCTTGACGAGGCCAAGGCCGAAAAGATCCTTGAAGAAGGCAAGGCGGATCTCGTGGCCTTCGGGCGTGTTCTCTGGGCCGACCCGGAATTCCCCCGCAAGGTCGCGGAAGGCCGCATTGAGGATATCGTGCGCTGCACGCGCTGCGGAACCTGCGAAGATCCGCCGGTGGGCCGCCCGCGCCGCTGCCGGGTCAACCCCGCCATGGGCCGGGAAAGCCTTTTCGCCATCCGGCCCGCCGAAAAGAAAAAGAAGGTTGTGGTCATCGGCGGCGGCCCCGCCGGAATGGAGACGGCCCGCGTCGCCGCCCTGCGCGGGCATGACGTGACGCTGTTTGAAAAAAGCTCGCGGCTCGGCGGGAAGTTGCCCCTCGCGGCAATGATCAAGGGCGTGGAAGTCGAGGACGTGCGCCCCGTCATCAGCTATCTGACCACGCAGGTCGGCAAGTTGAACATCAAGGTCAGGCTTGGCGAGGAAGCCACCGTATCCAAGATCCTTGCCGAAAAGCCGGACGCCGTGGTCATCGCCACAGGGGGCCTGTACAGACTGCCCTCGCTCAAGGGCGTCGAAAACCGCAATGTCGCGGGCGTCAACAGCCTGTCGAAACAGGTCAAGCTGCCGTTGCTTGTTTTCGGGCCCGAGCTTTTGAACAAGCTGACCAAACTGTTCCTGCCCATCGGCAAGCGCGTGGCGATCATCGGCGGGCAGATCGAAGGGCTGCAAGGCGCGGTCTTCCTCCGCAAGCGCGGCCGTGAGGTGACGGTACTGGAACCTTCCGAGACGTTCGGCAAAGGCATCCCGCCCCGCTATCTTGATCGGCTCAAGCCGTGGCTCGCCAAGAAGGACGTCCAATTGCTCGGCGGCGTGACCTGCGATCAGATCACAGATCAGGGCGTGGTGATCACCACAAAGGACAATCAGCGCAAACTCATCGAAGCCGACACGGTGATGGTGCTCCTTTCGCAGGAACCCGACACCAGCCTGCTCGAAGCGCTCAAGGGCTCGGTCAAAGAGGTGCTCTGCGCGGGCTCGGTCAACGGCGCGCAGGTCGGCAGCCTCATCGTGAACGCCATTGAAGACGGACGCCGGATCGGATGTAATCTGTAGGCAAAAGAAGAATAGACCAGAGGGGAAGAGGTGCTTTTCCAGAAAAGCCCCTCTTCCCCTTTTGCGTCCGCTTGCCTGTGGCTCTATTGGTACGCTGGGCTATCCGCCTCCCGCCGATCCGCGATCTCGCGTTGCAGGCATTCCAGAAATTTTTCAGCGGCCTTCGAGAAAAACTGGTACTTTTTCCAAGCGATATGCAACCCCACTTCCAGCTTCGGCTCCAGCGGCCTGAAGCACAGCGGGCTGCCGCCGGATGTCCTGACGATCTTGTCCAGACACAGGGCGTATCCCATGCCTTCCTCCACCATGATCGAGGCGTTGTACAGCAGATTGTATGTCGTGGTGATGTTCAGCTTCTCATAACCTTCTCCGAACCATCCTGAAAATTCGTTTTTCACCAGATGCTGGTTGGAAGCGAGGAGCGGAAGGCCCAGCAGATCCTGCGGCCTTATCGTTGCCCTTGCCGCGAGAGGGCAGTCTTTTCGCATCAGCACGCCCCAAATGTCCGTCACCGGCAGCTTGATGAAGTCGTACTTCGACAGATCCGCCGGTTCGATGAAGACGCCGAAATCCACAAGCCCCCTGTCCAGCCGTTCCGTGACGTCATCCGCATTGCCGCTGAACAGGTGGTACGCAATGTGGGGGTACGCCGACTGGAGCCTGTGCGCCGCGCGGGCAATCAGCCGCATGGCGTCGGTCTCGCCGCCTCCGATATGGACATCACCGCTGATGGTTTCTTCCGCCGCGCTGAACTCGGATTCCGTCTTTTCCACCAACGTGACGATCTCCTGCGCCCTCTTGCGGAGGAACATGCCTTCCTCCGTCAGGGAAATCTTCCTTTTCCCGCGCAGGAACAACGTTTTCCCCAGCTCCTCCTCAAGCTCCATCATCTGCCGCGACAGCGTGGGCTGGGTGACGTGCAGGGCTGCCGCCGCCCCGGATATGCTTTCCTCCCTTGCCACGGCAAGGAAATAGCGAAGCACCCTCAGTTCCATAGCTCATCTCCGCTTATTACAGACCGCCGCGCGCCGTTCGCCCGCATGTCTTCCCCGAATCCGGGTGACACGTGATGACGTCCTTGCCAGCCTGAGAAAACTCTTTGATATGGCGATTCATACCATGCTTATTAGGCATGGTAAAGGATTCAATATAAGTATTTGCTATTCAATGTCCCCGCTCTTATATGCATGTCACAGGAGAAAGCAACTATGAAAGGTAACCCCAAACAAGACGATCCGCTGATCCAAAACCTGCATGATGCCGGATGCTCACAACAGATCATCGAGCAATTCATGCAGAGCAGGAAGGAAGGGAACATATTTTGCCAAATGCATATTCTTGTAAAACAGCGGAATCTGCTTCTTGAAGACCTCCATAAGGATCAGAACAAGCTGGATTGCCTTGATTACCTTCTTTTTCAACTGAAAAAGGGATGCTGAAACAGTCCTGCCGCGTTCCTTTCAATCCCCAGTCCGATCAAGGATACTCAAACCTCAAAGGAGACAACATGATGCGCGCAATGAAACAGCTCGGTATGACCGCCGCCATTATCGGCGCAATGTCCGCCGCCCCGGTTCTGGCTCAGGAAATCCCCGCCGACGCCAGCAATTTCTACAAGAGCGAAAGCGTAACCGTGCGGCAGGTCTCATTTCCGAACCAGTACAACATGAACATCGCCGGGAACCTCTTCCTGCCCAAGAATCTGGATCAGAAGACGAAGCACGCCGCGATCATCGTCGGGCATCCCATGGGCGCAGTGAAGGAACAGAGCGCAAACCTGTACGCCGCCAAAATGGCGGAACAAGGATTCGTCACCCTTTCCGTGGATCTGGCGTTCTGGGGCGGAAGCGAAGGCCAGCCGCGCAATGCCGTTTCACCGGACCTGTATGCCGAAACCTTCAGCGCCGCCGCGGACTTCCTCGGCACGAACCCTCTTGTGGACCGTGAACGGATCGGGGTCATCGGCATCTGCGGCAGCGGCAGTTTCGCCATCAGCGCCGCCAAGATCGATCCCCGCCTGAAGGCCATAGCGACAATCAGCATGTACGACATGGGCGCGGCCAACCGGAACGGACTCCGGCATGGCATGACCTTGGAGCAGCGAAAGCAGATCCTCAGGGAAGCGGCGGAACAGCGCTATGCGGAATTCACGGGCGGCGAAACCCGGTACACCAGCGGCACCGTCCATGAACTGACGGAAACGTCCACGCCCATCGAGCGGGAATTCTACGCATTCTACCGGACGCCGAGAGGGGAATTCACTCCGGAAGGCTCCTCCCCGCAGCTCACCACGCACCCGACGTTCACCAGCAACGTCAAGTTCATGAACTTCTACCCGTTCTCGGACATCGAGACGATTTCCCCGCGCCCCATGCTGTTCATCGCGGGCGAAAAGGCGCACTCCATCGAGTTCAGCGAAGACGCGTACAGGCTCGCGGCGGAACCGAAGGAACTGTATATCGTCCCCGGAGCCGGGCATGTGGATCTGTATGACAGGGCAAGCCTTATCCCCTTCGGCAAGCTCACCGACTTCTTTACGAAAAATCTGAAGTAACATTCCGGGAAGGGCGGGGCCTCAGTTGAGGGCACCGCCCTCATCCCAAAGGGCATAGTATGCAGAACGGTGTCTTTCAGACCGGCAATCCCCGCTGGTCGGCGGTCTTTTCCTTATTTATGGGCGTCATGGCCCTGATTGCAGCCGAATTCATCCCCGTAAGCCTGCTGACGCCCATTGCCCGAGATCTTGCCGTCTCCGAGGGCATGGCCGGGCAGACGGTCACCGCCGTAGGCGTGCTCGCCGTGCTGACCAGCCTCCTGCTGGCCCCGCTGACGGGAAACACCGACAGGCGGCGCATCCTGCTGGCTTTTTCCGCCATGCTTGTCGCGTCCTACATGCTGATCGGCATGGCTCCGACCTATTCGATCATGCTCATCGGGCGTGCGATACTCGGCATCTGCGTGGGCGGCTTCTGGTCGCTGGCCTCCGCCGTCACCCTGCAGCTCGTCCCCACGAAGGACGTCCCCCGCGCCCTGAGCATCGTCTACGCCGGGGTTTCCGTAGCGACGATCATCGCCCTGCCCGTGGCGAGCTGGATCGGCCATCTGATCGGCTGGCGAAATGTCTTTTTCCTCGGCGCGCTCATGGCCGCTTTCGGGTTCGTCTGGCAATACCGCGCCCTGCCCTCCCTCCCGGCCCGCGCGGGCAGCGGTTTCCGGGACATGTCCGCCCTGCTCCGGCGCACATGGATTCTGGCGGGTATCGGCGGGAACATCCTGAGTTTCGGCGGATACCATATTTTCTTCACATACCTGCGGCCCTTTCTGGAGCTGGATCTCGCCTTGGGAGCCAATACGCTTTCCGTGATCCTGCTGGTCTTCGGAGTGGCGAACGTCCTCGGCACCTTCATTGCGGGCGCGCTCCTCGGGAATCACTTCCGGTCAACCATGATTCTGGTCCATCTGGCCTTCACAGCCGCCGCGCTCGCCTTGCTTCTCTCCCAAGGGCACGCGGACATCGGCATCGCGCTGGCTGTTTTCTGGGGATTCGCGTTCGGCTTTACCCCGGTAGGCTGGTCCACATGGATCGCCCGCACCCTCTCCGACAAGGCGGAGCTTGCCGGAGGGCTCACCGTCGCGGCGACGCAATTCGCCATTGGCCTTGCTGCCGCCGTGGGCGGGTTCACCTATGACAACCTCGGCATCAATGGCATCTTTCTGGCGGCGGCGGGCATCAGCGTCATGGCGGCCCTGCTGATCGCGGTCAGTTTTTCCCTCTTCGCCAGAG
>OGHO01002048.1_pt1 | contig 16863 bp, 9 predicted proteins | sample 1571421 | NCBI WGS metagenome assembly OGHO01 (sample SAMEA2581937, study PRJEB24529) | metagenome | biome: Human gut stool | place: China | collected 2011
CTAATGGCAGCTACAGTTTCGGCTCAGAAAGCCGAACGTGATTTTATCCGTAAAGGGAACCGTTTTTTTAAAGATAGCGTGTATGTGGATGCGGAGGTAAATTATCGTAAAGCTTTGGAGACGAATCCTCAGTCTACAGTCTCTATGTTTAATTTGGGAAATACATTGGCTCAGCAGAATAAACTGCAAGAGGCTATGGAACAATATGTTGCCGCTACCAAGATAGAAAAGGACAAGAATGATTTAGCGCAAATCTATCATAATATGGGGGTGATTTTTCAATCACAGAAAGATTATGGCAAAGCGGTAGAAGCATATAAGCAGTCATTACGTAATAACCCGAAAGATGATGAAACACGTTATAATTTGGCCTTGGCGCAAAAGATGCTGAAAGACCAACAGCAGAATCAGCAAAACCAAGACCAGAATAAACAGCAGCAACAGGACCAGCAGGAGGATAAAAAGGACCAAAATAAAGATCAACAGCAGAATAAAGACCAACAACAACCGCCGCAACCACAGAAAAAGGACAGTGAGATGTCTAAAGAGAATGCCGAACAGCTTTTAAATTCTGTGATGCAAGATGAAAAAGATGTGCAGGATAAAGTAAAGAAACAGCAGGTTATTCAAGGTGGTCGTTTGGAAAAAGATTGGTAATAAATATAACAGGAAATAATATATGAGAAAAATAATTGTCTTATGGATGGTGCTGATAATAGTCAGTTTGCGTGCTTTTGCAGATAGCAAGGTTTCGTTTACTGCATCTGCACCTGATGTTGTGGCAGTAGGTGATCAATTCAGGCTGTCATATACAGTGACCACACAGAAAGTGAGAGATTTCCGGGCTCCTTCTATAAAAGGTTTTGATGTACTGATGGGTCCCAGTCGTTCACAACAGAAGAATGTGCAAGTTATCAATGGGCAGACAACCTCTACAAGTAGCATAACATTTACTTATATATTGATGGCTACGGCTGAAGGTAGTTTTACTATACCCGGGGCTACTATAACGGCAGAGGGCAATCAGATGGTTTCCAATTCTGTGTACGTAAAAGTACTTCCTGCTGATAGAACAAATGGAGGGGCTTCCGGAAATAGTGGAAGACAAAGTGGCTCTGCAAGTCGTGCTTCATCAGGAACGTCAGTATCGAATAACGATTTGTTTATTACAGCTACTGCCAATAAGACGAACCTGTATGAGCAAGAGGCTCTCTTGTTAACATATAAGATATATACTTTAGTAGACTTGAGAGGTTTTGACAACGTGAAACTTCCCGATTTTAAAGGGTTTCATTCTCAGGAAGTCGAATTGCCTAATGACCGTAAATGGAGTCTTGAACACTATAAAGGAAGAAACTATCAGACGACCGTATACCGTCAATTTGTATTATTTCCGCAACAACCGGGAAAAATAACGATTGATGCGGCACGTTTTGATGCATCTATAGCCAAGGTTACTCATGTGGACGATCCTTTCGAAGCTTTCTTCAATGGTGGTTCTAATTACGTAGAAGTGAAGAAGACATTAATGACCCCTAAATTGGTTGTTGATGTAAAAGCTTTACCGGATGGTAAGCCTTCGGGATTTTCCGGAGGAGTGGGAGAATTCAGTATTTCTTCTTCTATAAATAGTACGAATGTTAAGACAAACGATGCTGTTACTGTGAGGCTTGTTATTTCGGGTACGGGTAATCTGAAATTAATCTCTACTCCGGAAGTTAAATTCCCAGAAGACTTTGAAGTCTATGACCCGAAGGTTGATAATAAGTTCCGTTTGACAAATGCCGGACTCTCCGGCAGTCAGGTGATTGAGTATCTTGCCATTCCCCGTAATGCGGGAACATATAAGATTCCTGCTGTAAAGTTCAGCTATTTCGATATTAAATCTCGTACATACAAGACTTTAACGACCGAGGAATACGAACTCCATGTAGAAAAGGGAAGTGGTAATGCAGCTCAGACTATTGCCAATTTTACTAATAAAGAAGATTTGAAAGTTTTGAATGAGGACATACGTTATATCAAGCAGAATAACGTAACTCTTTCCCAAAAAGGAGATTTCTTCTTCGGTTCTTTGGCTTATTGGCTGTTTTACATAGTGCCCGGCATTGCATTTGTCCTGTTCTTCATTGTTTATCGTAAACAGATTGCAGCCAATGCCAATGTTGCTAAAATGCGTACGAAGAAAGCAAATAAGGTTGCTGTGAAACGTATGAAGTTAGCGGGGAAATTGTTGGCAGATAACAAGAAAGATGCATTTTATGATGAAGTATTGAAAGCATTGTGGGGATATATTAGCGATAAATTGAGTATTCCGGTTTCACGTTTATCTAAAGATAATGTCGAGGGAGAGCTTCTCAATTACGGTGTTGATGATGCACTGATAAAAGATTTCCTTGATGCATTGAACAATTGTGAGTTTGCCCGTTTTGCTCCCGGAGATGATAATCAGGCTATGGATAAAGTTTATTCAGATTCTTTGGAAGTTATCAGTAAAATGGAAAACTCTATAAAACATTAAATTGGGAGGATGTATAATGATGAAGAAAGTAATATCCTTAGTATTTGGTCTACTGATAGGATTAGCTGTTTGGGCGCAAGGAACGGCAGATACTTCGGCTTCTGCCAAAGATTCTGTGTCTATAGGTTCGCATACGGAATTTTCTGCAACTAAATCAGCTGACAATGTTACGAAAGCACAAGGTGACAGTGCATATATGCGTAATGATTATGCTTCTGCCATTCAAATATATGAGAGCTTATTAAAAAAAGGTGAAGCTGCTGAAGTTTATTATAATTTGGGTAATAGCTATTATAAAGCAGACGATATAGCAAAGGCAATTTTAAATTATGAACGCGCTTTGTTATTGCAACCGGGTAATGCAGATATTCGCGCTAATTTGGAAATAGCACGTTCCAAGACGATAGATAAGGTAGTTTCTGTACCTGATATATTTTTTGTAGCTTGGATTAAGTCGTTGACAAATTGTTTAAGTGTAGATGCTTGGGCTAAATTAGGTATTGTGTTTTTTATTCTTTTGCTTATCTCGTTTTCCCTATTCTTTTTTTCCAAACAGATTATCTGGAAAAAAAGCGGGTTTATAGCGGGAATTCTATTTTTGGTATTTACTGTACTAAGTAATATTTTTGCTTCGGAGCAGAAAAGTGAATTACTGGATAGGAATGATGCAATAGTCTTGTCTCCCAGTGTTACAGTACGGAGTACTCCCAGTGAAAGTGGTACTGGTTTATTCGTTCTGCATGAAGGGCATAAAATTGAAATTAAAGATAATTCCATGCGCGAATGGAAAGAGATTCGCTTGGAAGATGGTAAGGTAGGGTGGATTCCTGCTTCTGCGATAGAAGTGATTTAAGAGTATCCATTGCTAAATATAGAAGCCCGTATGAAATAAAGGAAACTATTTCCTTTTACTTCATACGGGTTCTTTTTGTATTTATGAGAATGTTAAACATATAATGGAAAAATACAGATAAATAGTTTGTTTTATCTTTTTTTTTCCTTAAGTTTATAGCGTGATAAAGAAATAACAAAGTATTAACCATTAAATTTATGAATATGAGAACGATAACATTTAATGAACTCCGTAAGATTAAAGACTCATTACCTAGTGGTAGTATGCATAGAATAGCCGATGAACTTGGACTTAATGTTGACACTGTAAGAAATTTCTTTGGCGGTCATAACTTTAAGGAGGGTAAAAGTGTTGGAATTCACTTAGAACCCGGTCCGGATGGCGGTTTAGTAATGATTGATGATACTACCGTTCTTGATCGGGCTTTAAAAATTTTAGATGAAATGGCAGGTGAAACTGCTGAACCTGTTCAGGCTTAAGAAAAGAAAGTAAAGAAGGATCCCAATTGCTGAGAAACAATTGGGATTTCTTGTTTGTTTTGTAAATAAATATAATAGACGACTTATGGAAGATAAATTAGTAACATTAGCGATTCTTACGTATGCTAAAGCACAAATACTAAAGAATGTTCTCGAAAATGAAGGTATTGAGACTTACATTCATAATGTAAATCAAATACAGCCGGTTGTATCTTCCGGTGTGCGTGTTCGTATAAAAGAAAGCAACTTACCGCATGCTTTGAAAATTACGGAAAGCTCGGCATGGTTGTCCGAAGAAGTAGTGGGAGAGAAGATGCCCCAAATAGAGAAAGGCAGTAATAAGGTCTTGATTCCTGTCGATTTTTCAAGTTATTCATTGAAAGCATGTGAGTTCGGTTTTAATTTTGCAAAAAACATAGATGCTGAAGTAGTTTTGCTTCATGTATATTTTACACCTATCTATGCGACTTCATTGCCATACGGTGATGTTTTTAACTATCAGTTGAGTGATGAAGAGAATGTCCGGAATATATTGCAGAAAGTACATTCGGATTTGAATGCTTTGTCCGATAAAGTAAAAGCTAAAGTTACATCCGGAGAGTTTCCTGATATAAAATACACTTGCGTATTGAGAGAAGGCATTCCAGAAGAAGAGATATTACGCTATTCTAAAGAAAATCGTCCGAGAATTATCATCATGGGAACACGTGGTAAGAATCAGAAAGATATTGATTTGATTGGTAGTGTAACCGCTGAAGTTATCGAGCGTAGTCGCGTACCGGTTTTAGCCATTCCGGAGAATACACCGTTCAAAGAATTTAACGCTGTGAAACGTATTGCATTTATTACGAATTTTGACCAGCGCGACTTGATAGCTTTTGATTCATTAATTAATAGTTTAAAGCCATTTTGCTTCTCTGTTTCTTTAATACACTTAGCTGATGTAAAAGACACTTGGAATGAGATAAAGTTGGGTGGCATTAAAGAGTATTTCCAAAAACAGTATCCGCAATTGGAAATTCATTATGATGTAGTGAAGAATGATGACTTCCTTAATAGTTTGGATGAATATATTAAAACTAATCACATAGATATTATTACATTGACATCATATAAGCGAAATATATTTTCTCGTTTGTTTAATCCAGGAATTGCCAGAAAAATGATTTTCCATTCTGATACACCATTGCTGGTTATCTATGGGCGGCCTAATTGAAATGATAATTTTAATTTGTCTAGGTAAGGATGTGGGCTACCGCTAAATGCTGAATTAGTTTTAGTGGAGTCCACTTATTTTTTATCTTTTCATGGTTATACTATTACATGTCCCATTTCCTATGTTTGTGATGTAATATCAATATTATGTTTAATATATAACACTATAAACTAAAATAAACCTTTATCCTTCTCTAATTTGGAAGAAAATTATACCAAAGATAGCTTACATATTCAAGCTATCTTTGGTATAGTAGCAATTCAATTATTGCATCAATTTTTCTATTTCATCAAATTCAGGACCCATTTGTAAGTTATAATAAACTCTGTATAATCCATTTAGCCACAAATCTTTCTGTTCAGGTTTCAGTTCTCTTGCTTTTTCATAATTAGGTCTTGCCTTTTCATAGAAAACTTTCAGTGTAGCTTGGTCTTCTTTGTATTTTGGATTATTGACATCAGTAGTAGCTTTTTCAGAGAAATCCTGAGCTTGCAGGCAATAGATTAAGCCCAAGTTGGAATATGCTTCTGCATAGTTAGGATCTACTTCAATGGTTTTGTTGTAGAATTCAATGGCTTTTTCATAATCTTTCATGTTATGATAAAGGTATCCTTTTACGTACAAATAGAATGTGTTATTAGGATCTTTAGCCAACATATCATCTGCAAACTGCATTGCTTCGTCAAACTTATTATTATTGCTATAATAATCAATCAGATGTCCAAAGAAGAATGAATGTTCAGGATACTTTTGGATACCATCTTTTAAGGAAGAGATCCACTTGACAGTATCACCTTGAGCTTTCAATGCTGTAGAAATAAATTCCATAGCATATTTACCCACTTCTTTGTCCTCTTTTGCATAAGGTGCATATTTCAACACGCTTGGATAATCTTCCATTTTGGCTGCAGCTAAGCTTGCATAATAAGCAATTTGGGGCAATACAGTATCTGTTTGAAGCAGATTCTCCTTTTCAAACATAGGATTGATGGCAATGTCTACATAAGTTGCGAAGAAATCCAAAGCCTCTTTATTCTTATCTAAATTAAAGAACTGGATACCACCATTAATCAGGTTGGGACGCGCAGCTAATATAGCAGCACTGTTCGATCTTCTGAATTTATTTTTGATTTTACCTTTTTCGTTAGGAATCTGTGCAAGTTCATCGCATTTAAAGTAGTATTTGCACATATTCAGTGCGCTGTTATACACTTTAAGAGTATCATAAGGCTTTCTTAAATAAGCATTCTCCATTTCCTTTTCATTGATTCTCTTTTGAATAAAGCCGGCTACATCCCATGTTTCGGCGTTGTCTTTGGTTTCAGCATTGTTCAGAGCTTCATTGATGAGCTTCTCTGCTTGTGCAAAATCCGGTTTTACGTCGTTAGCGATGCTTTTTGCCTCTTTCACGCTCTTTTCCTGAGCGAAGGTAAAGCCTGCCGCAAGTAGTAAAACCATTGAAAATAATACTCTTTTCATGATTGTAGAAAATTTTAAATTAATATTGTGTCTATTCTTCATTTTCATTGTTTACTATATCGTTCTGAGTTTTTTCTGATGCATCGCTATCCTCTTCTGCAATGATATCCTCTTCGGTTTCCGAGGTAACTTTACATACGGAGCCAATTTCATCATTACGTTTTTCAAGATTAATCAGTCGTACTCCCTGCGTAGCACGTCCCATTATACGAACATCTGCTACTTTCAGACGGATGGTGATACCCGATTTATTGATAATCATTAAATCGTTCTCATCTGTTACAGACTTGATTGTTACCAGTTTACCGGTTTTATCGGTGATATTCATAGTTTTTACACCTTTACCGCCACGGTTCGTCTTACGATAATCCTCAATATCGGAACGCTTACCGTATCCTTGTTCTGACACAACCATGATTGTCTCAGTTTCAGGGTCTTTGATGCAAATCATTCCGACAACTTCGTCTTGTCCGTCTTCATCAAGCGTCATGCCGCGTACACCGGTAGCTGTACGTCCCATTACGCGTACGGCACTTTCGTGGAAACGGATGGCACGTCCGTTACGATTGGCAATGATAATCTCATTGTCACCGTTAGTCATGCGCACTTCAATTACGCGGTCATCTTCGCGGATTGTAATGGCATTGACACCATTTTGGCGAGGACGGGAATATTGTTCGAGCAATGTTTTCTTAATGACGCCATTCTTTGTACAGAACAGTACATAATGACTGTTAATGAAATCCTGGTCGTTCAGGTTCTTCACGCGCAGGTATGCATTTACGGCGTCATCAGAGTCTATATTCAACAGGTTCTGAATGGCGCGTCCCTTAGAATTTTTGGTTCCTTCGGGTATCTCATATACTTTCAGCCAGTAGCACTTACCTTTTTGAGTGAAGAACATCATGGTATTGTGCATTGTTGCAGGATATATATGTTCTACAAAGTCCTCATCGCGTGTCTCTGTTCCCTTAGAACCTACCCCACCGCGGTTTTGGGCACGGAATTCGCTTAACGGCGTACGCTTGATATATCCCATATGAGAAATGGTAATAATCATTTCATCGTCTGCATAGAAATCTTCCGGATTGAATTCTTCCGACGAATAAACTATTTCAGAGCGGCGTTCATCACCGTATTTAGTTTTAATCTCGATTAATTCATCTTTGATAACCTTGCGGCAGAGTTCATCGTTAACAAGGATTTCTTCCAGATAAGCAATCTGCTTTTGGATTTCCTCATACTCGGCATGGAGTTGGTCCTGCATGAGTCCGGTTAACTGGCGCAGACGCATTTCTACGATGGCGCGCGATTGGATTTCAGTCAATTCAAAACGCTCCATCAAACCGCTGATTGCGTCATTCGGAGTTTTGGCGGCACGGATGACTTTGATTACCTCGTCAATATTGTCCGATGCGATAATCAAACCTTCTAAGATATGGGCACGTTCTTTAGCTTTACGCAAATCATATTGTGTACGGCGGATAACTACGTCGTGACGATGCTCTACGAAATACTTGATGAGGTCTTTCAGGTTCAGCAAGCGAGGACGTCCGTGTACCAATGCCACGTTGTTTACGCCGAAGGAAGTCTGCAACAATGTCATCTTGTAGAGCTTGTTCAGCACTACACTGGCGTTGGCATCGCGTTTTACGTCGATGACGATGCGCATACCTTCGCGGTCAGACTCGTCGTTGGCATTGGAAATGCCCTCTATCTTCTTTTCGTTGGCCAAATCGGCGATGGATTTGATTAATTCGGCCTTATTTACTCCGTAAGGGATTTCGGTTACAACGATTTTGTCATGCGTGGAAGATGTTTCAATCTCAGCCTTGGCGCGCATTACGACACGTCCGCGACCGGTCATGTAGGCTTCGCGCACACCGCTCATACCATATATATAACCGCCTGTCGGGAAGTCGGGAGCTTTGACGTAAGTCATCAAATCTTCGATGTCGATATCATTGTTGTCGATATATGCGACGCAGGCATCTATCACTTCGGACAGATTATGGGTCGGCATATTCGTAGCCATACCTACGGCGATACCGGAAGCACCGTTGACAAGAAGGTTCGGAATGCGGGTTGGCATTACGGTGGGTTCCAGCAACGAGTCGTCGAAGTTGGTTTGCATGTCTACAGTCTCTTTATCAAGATCCTGCATCATTTCTTCTCCAATCTTTTGCAAGCGGCATTCCGTGTAACGCATGGCGGCTGCGCTGTCACCGTCCACAGAACCGTAGTTGCCTTGTCCGTCTACAAGCATGTAGCGCATAGCCCACGGCTGTGCCATACGGACGAGAGCGCCATATACGGATGAGTCACCGTGCGGGTGATATTTACCTAATACCTCACCGACAACTCTCGCAGATTTCTTATAGGGTTTATCCGACGTATTTCCCAGTCCCATCATACCGAAAAGAATTCTTCGGTGAACAGGTTTAAAACCATCTCTAACATCCGGAAGGGCACGTGAAACAATGACCGACATGGAGTAGTCAATGTACGAAGACTTCATTTCCTCCTCGATGTTAATCTTTATAATTCTGTCTTGTTCAAGCATTTAAAAAGATTATTAATTATACATTTGCGGGTTTGTGAAAAACCACGCTAAAGTACTGCTTTTTTACGATATACAAAAGTTTTCCCTCATAAACTTTGTTGCAGATTTCCATGCTTGAAACCCCGTTTGGATATATGGTTTTTCGTTTGATGTATAATCGGTTAAAAATAAGACAGATACAAGTACCAGAAAGATACCTCCCTTTGGTACTCAGTGTACCTTACTAAGGTACGAGTCGTACCAAGCTTAGGTATATGAAGTTTCTTAGGTTGGTACATCGAATACCAACCGTTGGTACGGATGAAATTCCCACGTATTATAATATAATGTGTAGGGCGAACCGGAAAGATGTGATTTATGGCACGGGATTTGTATATTATTAATCCAGTTTATGGTATGCAATATAAAGAAATGCGTATCTTTGTCAGTCAAAACCTTTAATTAAGGAGATAAAAATTATATGAACAATCAATTTTCACAAAGAGTTTCTGATATTATAACTTATAGCAAGGAGGAAGCCAACCGACTGAGAAATAGATATATCGGCCCGGAGCATCTTCTGCTCGGCATGCTACGTGACGGCGGAGGAAAAGCTATCGAGATATTGATGAAACTCGATATAGACTTGAAGCAAGTAAAAAAGCGCATTGAAAGCTTCTTGAGAGATGCCGAAGACGATACCCTATTGCCCGATGCGGATGTACCATTGTCGCCAATGGCCGCTAAGATATTGAAGATGTGCATTCTGGAAGCGCGCATTTTAAAGAGTTCAACAGCCGATGCCGAACATGTGCTGTTGGCTATACTGAAGGATGGCGACAACCTTGCTGCCACCGTCCTGGGAGAGAATCGGGTGAATTATCAAGCTGTATTTGAACAGCTTACAATGCAATCTACCAACCCGAATGCTGGTATGGGATTTCCGGAAGAAGAGGAAGAAGACGATGAAGACATGAATATGTCCCATCCCTCTCGCAATGCAGGACAGGGCGCGGCTTCTTCTGCACAGACTGCATCGAAGAAGTCTTCCAATGATACTCCGGTCCTGGATAACTTCGGTACGGACATGACCCGTGCGGCAGAAGAAGGCAAGCTCGATCCGGTTGTAGGGCGTGAGCGTGAGATAGAACGCTTGGCGCAGATATTGAGTCGTCGTAAGAAAAACAATCCGGTGCTGATTGGTGAGCCGGGTGTCGGCAAGTCGGCTATTGTAGAGGGGTTGGCACTGCGTATCGTTCAAAAGAAAGTATCCCGTATCTTGTTTGACAAGCGGGTGGTAATGCTCGATATGGCTTCTGTTGTAGCCGGAACCAAATACCGCGGACAGTTTGAAGAGCGCATTCGCTCCATTATCAACGAGTTGCAGAAGAATCCGAACGTAATCTTGTTCATAGATGAGATTCATACTATTGTAGGCGCCGGTGCAGCTGCCGGTTCTATGGATGCAGCCAATATGTTGAAGCCGGCTTTGGCTCGCGGCGAAATACAATGTATCGGTGCTACCACGCTTGACGAATACAGAAAGAATATCGAGAAAGACGGTGCTTTGGAGCGTCGTTTTCAGAAAGTTATAGTAGAACCCACTACTCCGGAAGAAACGCTCCAGATACTGAGAAACATAAAAGAGAAGTACGAAGACCACCATAATGTGAGCTATACGGACGAAGCGTTAGAGGCATGTGTCAAGTTGGCAGAGCGTTATATAACCGACCGTAACTTCCCGGATAAAGCCATTGATGCTTTGGACGAAGCCGGTTCGCGTGTGCATCTGACGAACATTAATGTTCCCAAAGAGATTGAAGAGCAGGAAAAGCTGATAGAAGACGCACGTGTTTTGAAGGCTGAAGCCGTAAAGTCGCAGAACTTTGAACTGGCTGCCAGTTATCGGGATAGAGAGAAAGAACTTTCCGCTCGCCTGGATGAAATGAAAGAGGAATGGGAAGCCCGTCTCAAAGACGACCGCCAGCTTGTTGGAGAGGAAGAAATAGCCAATGTCATATCGATGATGTCCGGCATTCCGGTGCAACGTATGGCTCAGGCGGAAGGTCTTAAGCTTGCAGGTATGAAAGAAGATTTGCAGGCAAAAGTTGTGTCTCAGGATGCTGCGATAGAGAAACTTACCAAAGCCATCCTGCGCAGCCGTGTAGGCTTGAAAGATCCTAACCGCCCTATCGGAACGTTTATGTTCCTCGGCCCTACCGGCGTGGGTAAAACGCATTTGGCCAAGCAGTTGGCTAAATATATGTTTGGCTCCAGCGATGCGCTGATACGCATTGATATGAGCGAATATATGGAGAAATATACGGTGTCCCGTATGATTGGAGCGGCCCCGGGGTATGTCGGTTATGAGGAAGGCGGACAGTTGACAGAGAAGGTACGCCGGAAGCCTTATTCCATAGTGCTGTTGGACGAAATTGAAAAAGCTCACCCGGATGTGTTCAATATCTTGTTGCAGGTGTTGGACGAGGGACGTCTTACTGACAATTATGGCAGAACGATTGACTTTAAGAATACAGTTATCCTCATGACCTCCAATATCGGTACCCGCCAGTTGAAAGAGTTCGGCCGTGGCGTAGGTTTTGCGGCACAGGCACGTACGGATGATAACGAGTACTCGCGCAGTGTGATTCAGAAAGCATTGAACAAGACCTTTGCTCCTGAGTTCCTGAACCGTCTGGATGAAATCATAACGTTTGACCAGCTTTCGTTGGATGCCATTACGAAGATTGTGGACATAGAGCTGAAAGGCTTGTATGAACGGATTGAAGCTATTGGTTATAAGATGGTTGTAGATGATGAAGCCAAGAGATTCCTTGCTGCCAAAGGCTACGATGTGCAATTTGGCGCCCGTCCGTTGAAGCGTGCCATTCAGAATTATCTGGAAGACGGGCTTTCGGAACTGATTGTATCTGCCGGATTACAGCCCGGTGATACGGTTAATGTCTCTGTCGATAAGGAAAAAGACGAGTTGAGTATAACCAAGGCATAACAAGACTTTATAATAAAACAGTCAAAATGTCAGTTCTTCGGGACTGGCATTTTTTTTGTGTTCAGTTTGCCAAAACAATAAAAATACAAATCTAAAATATAAACTTAGTATGCAAAAAGGAAATATTGGGGTAACTACAGAGAATATCTTCCCCGTTATCAAAAAGTTTTTGTACAGTGACCATGAAATCTTCCTTCGTGAGTTAGTCTCTAATGCCGTCGATGCTACCCAGAAACTTAAAACACTGGCTTCTATCGGTGAGTTTAAGGGTGAACTCGGTGATTTGACCGTGCATGTGTCCTTAGGCAAGGATACGATTACCGTATCCGATCGTGGTATCGGCCTGACGGCAGAAGAAATAGATAAATACATCAATCAGATTGCATTCTCGGGAGCCAACGACTTCCTGGAGAAATATAAGAATGATGCCAATGCCATTATCGGTCATTTCGGACTTGGCTTTTACTCGGCTTTTATGGTTGCCAAGAAGGTCGAAATCATCACCAAATCCTATCAGGATGGTGCTAAAGCCGTGAAATGGACTTGCGACGGTAGTCCGGAGTTTACCATCGAAGATACGGACAAGGCAGAACGCGGAACGGATATCGTTCTTTATATAGACGACGATTGCAAGGAATTCCTTGAAGAAGCGCGCATCTCTTCTCTTTTGAAGAAGTATTGCAGCTTCCTTCCTGTTCCCGTTGCATTCGGCAAGAAAAAAGAATGGAAAGACGGCAAGCAGGTTGAAACATCCGAAGATAACATCATCAACAACGCTAATCCATTGTGGACGCTGAAGCCCAGCGAATTAAAAGACGAGGATTACAAGAAGTTCTATCGCGACCTCTATCCGATGTCCGATGAACCCTTGTTCTGGATACATCTGAACGTGGATTATCCGTTCCATCTTACTGGTATTCTGTACTTCCCGAAGGTAAAGAGCAATATAGAGTTGAACAAGAACAAAATCCAGCTTTATTGCAATCAGGTCTATGTAACGGACTCTGTAGAGGGTATTGTTCCAGACTTTCTGACATTGCTGCACGGTGTACTCGATTCGCCGGATATTCCGCTGAACGTATCCCGTTCCTATTTGCAAAGTGACTCCAATGTGAAGAAAATCTCTACATATATTACGAAGAAAGTATCCGACCGCTTGCAATCCATATTCAAGAACGACCGTAAGCAATTTGAAGAGAAGTGGAACGATTTGAAAATCTTCATCAACTACGGAATGCTCACACAAGAGGATTTCTATGATAGGGCAAAGGATTTCGCCCTTCTCTCCGATACGGATGACAAGTATTATACCTTCGAAGAGTATAAGACCTTGATAAAGGATAGCCAGACGGATAAGGATGGTAATCTGATTTACCTGTATGCCAACAACAAAGACGAGCAATACAGCTATATCGAGGCTGCCAAGAATAAGGGATATAATGTGCTGTTGATGGGCGGCCAGCTTGATGTTGCCATGGTAAGCATGCTGGAGCAAAAGTTTGAGAAAGTGCGTTTCACCCGTGTAGACAGTGATGTCGTTGACAATCTGATAGTGAAGGAAGACAAGGCGAAAGATGCCTTGGAAGCCGATAAACAGGAGGTTCTCTCTGTTATCTTCAAGAGCCAGTTGCCGCAGATAGAAAAAACAGAGTTCAATGTAATGGCTCAAGCCTTGGGTGAAAATGCTTCACCGGTCATGATTACTCAAAGCGAGTACATGCGTCGTATGAAAGAAATGGCTAATATCCAGGCAGGAATGAGTTTCTATGGCGAAATGCCGGACATGTTCAACCTGGTATTGAATGCCGACCATAAACTGGTAAAGGAGATTCTGGCTGATGAAGACAAGGAATGTGCGGCTGCCGTTGCTCCGATTCAAAAAGAAATGGACGATGTAAATACTCGTCGTAATGAATTGAAAAAGAAGCAGGAGGGCAAGAAAGACGAGGACATTCCTACAGCCGAAAAGGATGAGGTAAATGATTTGGATAAGAAGTGGGAAGATTTGAAAAACCGGAAAAATGGATTGTTTGCCGACTATGCCGCTCAGAATAAGGTTGTCCGTCAACTTATTGATTTGGCATTGCTTCAAAATGGCATGTTGAAAGGTGAAGCTTTGAATAATTTTGTAAAGAGAAGCATCGATTTGATTAAATAAGCCCCTTTAGATTTCTATTATAACAGGGCATTGCAGCTAATATGAGTTGTAATGCCCTTTTTTTGTCTGTTTTTTCGTAATAGGTCTGTTTTTTTTCGTTGGATACGAGGTTTTTGGAAACAATTGTCTATATTTGAGCATTGAATAAATTAGTATATTTCACTCGAAACCGTATTCATGAAAAGATTTTTTTTGTTTTTGTCAGCCTGTTTATTGCTTCTGCCGTTTGTGCAAGCTCAGAAAGTAGGACTTGTTTTGAGTGGCGGAGGTGCGAAAGGCATGACCCATATCGGTATCATTCGCGCTTTGGAGGAAAACAATATTCCTATCGACTACATTACAGGTACTTCTATGGGAGCTATCATAGGTTCACTCTATGCTATGGGGTATTCTCCCGATGATATGGAGGCTTTATTGCGTTCCGAAGACTTCAAACGCTGGTATTCAGGACAGGTAGAACCCGAATACGGATATTATTTCAAACAGAACCGGCCGACCCCGGAGTTTTTCAATATCCGTTTCTCCTTTAAGGACTCGCTGCATATCAAGCCTCAGATACTTCCTACAAGCATGGTAAATCCCATTCAGATGAATCTGGTCTTTGTGGAGCTATTTGCACGGGCTACGGCTGCATGCAGCGGCGATTTTAACCGCTTGTTTGTGCCTTTCCGGTGTATTGCCTCCGATGTATATAACAAGAAACCGTTGATTATGCGTAGAGGAGATTTGGGAGATGCGGTACGCGCTTCCATGAGTTTTCCGTTTGTTTTCAAACCGATAGAGATTGATAGCGTTTTAGCTTATGACGGTGGAATTTATAATAATTTCCCCACAGATATTATGCGTGAGGACTTTAAACCGGAAGTCATCATAGGTAGCGTGGTAGCCGCCAACCCCGGTAAGCCGAAAGAGAATGATTTGATGAGCCAGCTTGAAAATATGATTATGCAGAAGACGGATTATACTCTTCCGGATTCTTTAGGCATTATTATGACATTCAAGTATGATGATGTAAGCCTTTTGGACTTTAACCGTTTGCAGGAGTTGCACGATATCGGCTATAACCGGACTATCAGTTTAATGGATTCTATAAAAGGCCGTATTCATCGGAGGGTAAGTGCGGAAAATGTTCGTTTAAGGCGGTTGGTCTACCGCAGTAATTTGCCTCAATTCCGCTTTAGGGACATCTATATAGAGGGCGCCAATCCACAACAGCAGGCGTATATCAAAAAAGAATTTCATGACGAAGACCATGAGGTGTTTACATATGAAGATTTGAAACGTGGATATTTCCGTTTGCTGTCTGATAATATGATATCGGAGATTATACCTCATGCTGTATATGACTCTGAAAACGACTTATATTCGCTGCATCTGAAAGTGAAAATGGAAGATAATTTTTCTGTAAGGATGGGTGGAAGTGTCTCGACAACCAGCTCTAATCAGATTTATTTAGGATTAGGCTATCAGGATTTGAATTATTATTCCAAAGAAATAACCCTTGACGGCCAGATTGGCAAGGTATATAATAATGCGCAGCTTATGGCCAAGATAGACCTTCCTACCCGTATTCCAACCTCTTACCGCCTTATTGCTTCTTTAAGTACGTTCGATTATTATAAAAAGGACAAACTCTTTTCTAAGAATGATAAGCCTTCTTTTAACTCTAAAGATGAACGTTTTGTCAAGCTGATGGTAGCCTTGCCTTTTTTGGCCAATAAACGGGCGGAAATAAGCATCGGATATGGGAAACTTCAAGACAATTACTTTCAGTCTAGCGTGATTAATTTTGACAAGGACCGTTCGGATAGGAGTACCTACAACCTTTTGGGAGGGGCTATCGGCTTTTATGGGAGTACGCTGAATGCACGACAGTATGCCACTAAAGGGTATTTTGAAAAACTGGTGGCACAGGTCTTTAGCGGAAAGGAGAAATTTATACCGGGAAATCCGACGGAAACGAGTGTTACGACTAAAGAAAGGCAATCTTGGCTGCAAATTTCTTATATGAAATATGCCTATCATACTATGAGTCCCAAATTTACTTTGGGATGGATGGCAGAGATGTTGTATTCATCGAAGAACTTTTCGGAGAATTATACGGCAACCATGTTGCAGGCGGCAGATTTTTCTCCTACTCCTCATAGTAAGCTGATGTATAATGAAGCATTCCGGGCCAACCAATTCTTGGCAGCGGGTATCAAGCCTATTTTTGTTTTCAATGATATGTTCCAATTCCGTTCTGAATTTTATGGTTTCGTACCGATATTTCCTATTAAAAAGAATGCATTGAACAAAGCTTATTATGGAAAAGCGTTTTCGCGCTTTGAATATATAGGAGAAATTTCTGTAATATGCCAATTGCCCTTTGGAGCAATATCTGCATATGTAAATCATTATAGCTCACCGAAAAAGGAGTGGAATGTGGGGTTGACACTCGGCTGGCAGCTGTTTAATTATCGGTTTATCGAGTAATTTTTTTCAAAAAAAGTTTGTGTATCTCTTGCTAATTCAAAAAAAGTACGTATCTTTGCACCCGTAAAACAAACAAGGCCGCGTAGCTCAACTGAATAGAGTAGCTGACTACGGATCAGCCGGTTACAGG
>OGHO01002052.1_pt1 | contig 16826 bp, 16 predicted proteins | sample 1571421 | NCBI WGS metagenome assembly OGHO01 (sample SAMEA2581937, study PRJEB24529) | metagenome | biome: Human gut stool | place: China | collected 2011
TGGGTTATACGGAGCCAGAGATTATGAAGTTGAAAGAAACTGGTGCGATTTGACAGTTTACGTTAAAACAAGGGGTGTGAAAAGATGAAACGCTTTATTTTAGCAATAGTCTTTGTATTCTGCTGCAGCCTGGGGATGACGCCGCCGGCAGAAGCGGGGCTGATCAGCAAGGAACAGGAAATAGAGATGGGCCGGCAGACGGCGATGCAGCTGGAAGCTAAATACGGTGTCGTGCAGGATTATGCCTTGCAGGAACGTGTCAACCGGATCGGTCAGAGTCTGGTCAAGGTCAGCGAACGGCAGGATCTGGAATACAGCTTTAAGGTGCTGAACAGTGACGAAGTAAATGCGCTGGCCTGCCCCGGCGGTTTCATTTATGTATTCAAGGGACTGATCGATTATATGCCGTCCGATGCAGAATTAGCTGGCGTGTTAGGCCACGAGATCACACACGTTGTCAAAAAGCACACTGTGCATCAAATAGAAAAACAGCTTTTAACGACTTTGGCTTTTGCTATCGTTACCAAAGGTGATTTAGGCATAGCGGGACTGGCGACGCAGGCTTTAGCGGCCGGTTACAGCCGTACCGACGAACGCGGCGCAGATAAGGGCGGTTTTAATCTGTGTGTAGCAGCCGGTTATAATCCTTACAGTGTCGTGCTGACGATCAACAAGCTGGAAGACCTGGCGAAGGAACAGGGTAATCCAGGCTATGGTATTTTTTCGAGCCATCCCGAGCCGGAAGAACGTTTGAAACGTGTTATGAAGCAGATCAAAGCGCTTAAAGTACATCCGGAAATAACTCTTAACGAAGATAATACAGCCAGAGTGCATGAAGGTGACTGGGGGTTTAATATCACGCAGACTGTCGGTAATGACCGCCCGGAATATCGCGCTTATATGCTTGCCGGCGGTTTATACTGCGTGCGTGAACGTGATAAGGGCCATATCGATCCATATCGCTTTATCGTCTATGATAACGGCGGCAGTGCCACTATTTACTATGATGACATCGAGATCCTCACTGTTTACAATCAGGATGCGTATGCGGGCGGCTTCGGCAGTGCCGGCAGCTATGCGGCGGCCTGTACCGAGCTGCTGCGCCAGTGGGTGCCGGTTGCGAATGCCAACGATACGGCAGTGCAGTCCAAGAGTAAAGATAAAAAGAAATAACTGAAAATTTATTGCCTCTTCTTAATTAATTAAGAAGAGGCAATTTTTATACATATTTTTCTAAGTATTTTTAAAATATATGATAGTTATTATTTATAAACTAAAGAAAATATGTGATATAATAAATATGGAATTTTATGAGTAAAGGACGGCTGTGAAGATGAATGGCATAAAACAGTTCCGCAAAAATAAACAGGGATTTTTACTGGTCGATGCTATGATCGGGGTTTTGGTAGTAGCTATCGGCCTGGCTGCATTAGCGGCTTTATATACTTATGGTATCGGTGTGATGGTATCGGCGGACAGACAGGAAAAGGCTGTACAGATAGCATCGGAGAAAATTGAACTGTTAAAGGCAGCCGATGGGCACAGCAGCAGTGATATCAGAGAAATAGTTGAATATATCAATAAAGAAGGTAATAATACAGTTACCCAGGACGGCATTGAGTACCAGATTAATGCTCGCGGCGGTGATGGAAGCCTGGGGAATAATTATCCGGGTGAGAGCGAATTGTATTTGGTCAGGGTAGAAGTGAAGTGGACAGATCCCAAGCCGCAGGTCTTGGATCTGCAGACATATATCCGTACAAAAGATTGATTTAAAGGAGCGGCGGCATGAAGAAGCAGTCCGGATTTACATTAATAGAATTAGTGGTAGCGATGGCAGTATTGGGGCTGATCATGGGGGCAATGGTACATTTGTTTGGCAGCAGTGTTACCAGTCTGCATGTAGGCGCCAGGCAGGAAGTCGTTTATGAAGAGGCGCGTTTGCTGATGAACGAACTGAAAACTACGCTGCGTTATGCAGATAAGGACAGTATTGATCCGGAGCAGCCGACGGTCAGCACAAGTAAATTTTCCTATAAAGGTAATCTTTGGGACAGGCATATGGATATTGCTCAAGGAACCAATAAAGAATATAAAGTGACTGTCGAGTGGAAAGATGATACAAAAAAACAATTGCAGGTAACGCGGGAAGATATTACTGACGGCAGTAAAAAAATAACTGTTTTTCCAAATGACAGCAATAATAGTATTTTCGAGGGTAAATTTCCTGTTACTTCTGAAACGCTTACTTTAAATGACGGTAATACAGTGATCATGTATAAGATCGCTTTGCCGCTGCAGTATGAATTTAATGGGCAAATGAAAACACAGACCTTGGAAACTAAAGTTGTGCCGAGTGAAGAAGAAGTAACAGAAACACCTGAAGAAAAAATGCTTAAAGAATATACAAGCTTAGTAAGTATTTGGCATAAGCTAAAAAATGGAGAAGTTTTAACAAGTTCAGAAAGAAATTCGTTAGACGATTTTAAGAAATTTTTTGGAACAAGTAATGATTCACTTTGGCAATTGGGTAATAATGATAAAATAAGAGAGTATTTATTAAGTGAAAAATATGGTGGAGCCTGGTTTAGCGTAAATATAAATGGCAAAACAGTCTATATGAATCCATATGGATATGGTGATACAAATGTTCCCATTACTGTAGATAATGTTTTTCTTATTGGCTATACCGACCCGGATAAAACAACCGGATGGAATGTAAATTATGTTTATAATCCGGAAAATAAGAAATGGTATCACTTAATTAAAAATGGTGGTGTATCGGTCAGTTTGCCATTTAATAAAGTAAAAGATTTGATTAATGGATCTGGATGGGAAATCGTTGGTAGAAGTTAATTTGATTATGAGGTGACGAAATGAAAGATCAACGCGGGTCGGTAACTGTCATATCTTTGGCAATGCTGTTGTTTTTAATGGTTGTTGCCGTAGCCTGGCTGCCGATGATGACAATGGAAAAAACGGCTGCTGCGTCTGATTATCGGGAACAGCAGGCTTGGAATGCCGCCGAAGCCGGCTATAAAAGAGCTGTGGCTGCGTTATCAAACAAAAATAATGACTGGCGATGGCTTACACCGGAAGAATATATTCGAGATAGTGATAGTGCGAATTTTGCGCATTTGAGTATAGATGGTAATAAAGTTGACCAAGATGAAATTTGGTACGCTGTTAGTATTATGGGAAATAATGCTGATATAGTTTCGGGATATATTCCTGAAGAAGATGTTGTTTACCAGATCACTGCTGTCGGTTCCTGTCAGGGCGTTCGTAAGGTTATCCGTAAAACGTATGTTTTAGGTGATGACGACAGTTCTGGCGGTGGTGACAGCGGCGGTGAGGAAACACTGGAATTACCAGGTCTGGTACAGGCTGGCGGTACTGTGACCATAACCAATAATCAGGCAGGAGAATTAAACGGCGATTTATATGGTTCAGGTTTTTTTGATTCCAGCGGAAACCAATTTAGTAGTGGACATACTCAGGGAACATATCCAAATACATTGAAGACACATATCCCTGAAAGTGTTTTTCAAAAAGAGAATTATCAAAATTTACAGGATATACCCAATGATTATGTTTTAAAATCTCTAAAAAATTATTTTTGGGATCTAAGTGAAACTTATAGTGATTGGTTTGCATTAAATGCACGAAATGCAGGTGGTATGGTCATCTTTATTGATAACAGCAGTAAATCGGAAATAAATACTAACGGGATATCAGGTCCTTCAACAGGATTACCGGTAACTATAATTTTCACAAATCCAGTAGTTATTAATGGTAAAATTTCTGGAAATGTAAGAATGTTTTTTGCCAGTGATTTTACTTTGGGAAATTTTGGTGATTCTGATGGCTTGATAATGTTCATGTCAAATGGAGAAATGAAAATAAAGGCTGCTATTAAAAATGGATTTTTGTCATCTGACAAAAATATAATAATTGCCAACCAGGCTTTCTATGGGCAGGCTCAAGTTAAAGGAAATTTCGAAACTAAAGGTACAATTCATTACAGTGATGCTGTTTTAAAGGCTCCTGGTTTTACAGTTCCCAAGGGTATGAATTAAAGAACGCATAAAGAGGTAAACAGTATCGCCGCTCTATAATAGCAGCGATACTGTTTTTTTTTTGAATTTTAGTAGCGTTATATATATTAGTTTAGTGAAGAATTGGCGTAGTATAGATTAAACAAATGTTTACAAAAAACTCGATATATTGTTATTTTATAATGCAAATGATATAATAATTAAAAAATAACAAATAATATATGCTTTTAACCTCAATTTATAATTTGTATTAAAAGGCAGCGGGGTGAATCTTGTGCAGAAACAACGTGGTTCGGTAACTGTTATAGCTGTAGTAATGCTGTTGTTTTTAATGATTATAGCGATAGCCTGGCTGCCGATGATGACAATGGAAAAAACGGCTGCCTCTTCAGATTATCGGGAGCAGCAGGCGTGGTATGCTGCTGAAGCCGGATATAAGCGTGCAATAGCTTCTCTTAATGATGGGAGTAGTGAATGGAATAATTGGTTAAGTAAAATCGCAGAAATAAAGTCTGGGGATTTTTATTTAAATAGCCTTGATAGCCAAAAAGCAGATAAGCAGGGAGTCTGGTATGCAACTGCGATTACGGAGATCAAAGATGACAATGAAGTGGATGTTACTATACCAGGCGATAAGGCCAACTATATAATTACATCAGTCGGTTCCTGTCAGGGTATACGCAAAGTTATGCGAAAAACCTATATTTTTGGTGATGACGGAGAGTCTGGCGGTGGTGACAGCGTGGGAGAAGAAGTTTTGGAATTACCTGGCTTGGTACAGGCCGGAGGTACGGTCACAGTAGTACAAGACCAAAAGGATTTTAATATTGACGATATAGATACTAGGTTTCTGGGTAAATTATATGGATCTGGTTTTTATAACGTGAAAAATAATAATTCATTTACGAATGAATGGACCGACAGTGTTAACAGGCCGACTCTAAAAACAAGACTTCCGGAGAGAATTTTTGATATAAGTAAATATCCCAAAATGCCTCCTATGCCTGATATGACATGGCCTTCTACAATTAAGACAGCAAAGAATACAGATTATTATTGGGATTTGTCTAATTTAGTAGATGAGAGTGATCCTTATAATATAAAAAGAGTTAAAGTTGTAGATGCAGGGAACTCTGCCGGTAGAATAATTTTTATAGACAATCAAAATTACAATAATGGAATACAATTAAATCAAATCAACGGTCCTGAAAGTGATTTGCCTGTAACCTTTATTTTCAGCGCGCTTAAACCAGTAGTTTTAACTGGAACGATTACAGGCAACGTACGAATGTTTTTTGCCGGCGATTTTCAGTTTGGCATGGGGACTGAGACCGTTGCCTATAATGGCTTGACGATGTTCATGTCTAATGGTGATATGAAAATATGCAGCAGTATTTGGAGTTATAAAAATAATCCGGGTGGAGGATTTTTATCTTCTGATAAAGATATTACGATAGTTGAGAGTGCTTCATTTCAAGGTCAGATTCAGTGCAGGGGCAATTTTAAGACAAGTGGTCTGATACAGTTTAATGATAGTGTGCTCAAAGCTCCTGGTTTTACCGTTCCCAAAGGTATGAAATAAAAAACGCATAAAGAAGTAAACAGTACCGCTGCTATTATATAGCAGCGGTACTGTTTTTTTTTTGTATGGTATTGACAGGTTTTATATTTGTTTAACAAAAGATTACTAAATATAGCCTAAATAAATATTTATTAAAATAGATACAATATATTGTGATTTTATAATACAAATGATATAATAAATTAAAAAATATCAAATGATTTATATTATAGGTTTTAATTTATAGCATATACAAAAAGAGCAATGAGGTGAAATGTGTGCAGAAACAACGTGGTTCGGTAACTGTCATAGCTATAGTAATGCTGTTGTTTTTGATGGTAGTGGCCATTGCCTGGCTGCCGATGATGACAATAGAAAAAACGGCTGCCTCATCAGATTATCGGGAGCAGCAGGCATGGTATGCTGCTGAAGCCGGATATAAAAAAGCTGTTGCAGCTTTAGATAATAAAAACAGCAACTGGACGTGGCTGACACCGGAAAACTATATACAAGGCAGTGACAGCGGCAGCTTTGGACATTTAAGTATAGACGGCGGTAAAGCTGACCAGAATGGCATCTGGTACGCTGTGGGAATTACTGAAAATAATATTGATCTGGCATCTGACTATACTCCTGAAGAGAGCGCTGCTTATCAAATAACCTCAGTAGGAGCTTGCCAGGGGATTCGCAAGGTTATCCGTAAAGTCCATACGTTAGGTGATAATGGCGGTACCGGAGGCGGAGAAGAACCGGAGCAGCCTCCAGACGCCTATATAAATGACAGCTTTATTACTTCAAGCGGAGCATTGATTATTAATAACGATATAGATTATGATCCCAATAATAAGGTATATTACAGTGGATATTTTGGTGACTATACAGTGGGCGGGCAGGTAATCAATAAGGAGTTTGTGACAGAGCCTAAATATAAAAGTGCTGCATCGCCGGAAGTTTTTGAAAAAGCTACTTATCCGGAGCTTCAGTCTACAGGTGCGACTGAAGACAGACCTTTAAGTAACTGGAATATTACCAACGGGCAATATTGGGCCGCTAAAGCCAGCTTTTCGGGAACGAAGATAAGTGTTGCCAATAATACTGTTTTATTGATCGGTGAACAGCTGGGTATTGGCTATATGTTGTATAAAAATTTTTTAACTATGGATAACGTAGAAATCACTGTTCCTAAAGGAAAAACTTTAGAATTTATTATTTGTGACTATGGTACTATCAAAGATTATGATAATGTGGTTTTAAAGAATATTACGATCAAGGGCGGTGGGCAGGTAAGCTTTATTTCCGGTGGGTCGATAGCTGTAAATTCGATCAAGTCGGTAGACAACAGCAGGATACTTTTTATTGCCAATAAAAATTTGAGTTTGTCAGACCCTTTTATCAATGCAGATAAACAGCTTGACGGCGGCTGTTTCCTTTCTTCGGCAGGTAATATGCAAATGCTGGTCAGCGGAAATGTGACAGCTACCTTTTATGGACAGATGCAGTCTGCAGGTCTTATTAGTATTGGCGGTCAAAGCGGTGGGACAGGAAAACTTGTTCTGCGCTTTAATAAAATAGGCGAAAAATTGAAAATGCCGAATATGTATTATTTAAGGGCCGCATAAGGAAAAGGACTGGTAAGAGTCGGCAACAGTGGTAAAAAAGTTTAAACGTATGTAAGAGTAAAGAAAAATATGGTGTGTAAAATCAAACAGCCCCTGTTTCCTAAAGGAAACAGGGGCTGTTTTTGTTGAGGGAAGTAGATGATGTATAAAGGTAGTGGGTAAGGTGCTTATTATTTGTTGAAATAACGTTTCAGAAGGCCTTCGAAAGCTTTGCCGTGGCGGGCTTCGTCTTTTGCCATTTCATGCACGGTGTCATGGATAGCATCCAGGCCTGCTGCTTTAGCGCGGCTGGCCAGATCGAATTTACCTGCGGTAGCGCCGTTTTCGGCTTCTACACGCATTTCCAGATTCTTTTGAGTGGAGTCGGTAACGACTTCGCCTAAAAGTTCAGCGAATTTAGCTGCATGCTCAGCTTCTTCAAAGGCTGCTTTTTCCCAGTACATGCCGATTTCAGGATAACCTTCACGATGAGCAACACGGCTCATTGCCAGGTACATGCCAACTTCGGTGCATTCGCCGGTAAAATTAGCGCGCAGATCCATTTTAATGTCTTCTGCGACGTCTTTTGCTATACCTACGATATGTTCAGCAGCCCAGGTACGGTCGCCGCACATTTCGGTGAATTTGGATGCAGGAGCTTTACATTGCGGGCAGTACTCAGGAGCTGCTTCGCCTTCATAAACATAACCACAGATTTGACATACGAATTTTTTCATTCTTCATTCCTCCAAGTGCTATAAAATTTATTTTTTTTGTGAGCAGAACTTACGCAGATGTAAGTTTTCAATGTAATTATAATAGCACAGCTTTTGTCAGTTGTCAATAATAATTATCCGTTAGTATTATAGAAAAATAAGGCCGGGAATTTTTGCTTCCAGGCCTTATTTTGAGGTTTATTTAGTTAGATGATTAATAGATGCAGGTCAGAATTTGACGGTGATACCCATATTAACGCCTTTGGTTTTGACGTCGCTGCCGCCGGGAGCAGAATCTTTGAATTTGTTGTCATAGTACGACAGATTCAGCTCTACATTGGATACCAGAGTACGGCTCAGGCCGATTTCATAGCTGTTGAGCTTGTTGCCCACGCCTGCTCTGCCCCATAAAGTACAGAGAAAAGGCAATTCGACACGTCCCTGGACACCGACTTGGCCGGAACTGCGGCTGCGGCTGTCGCCGTGCAGTTTGATGTCACTGTCGACATAACCTGCGTAAACATCAAGTACTGGCAGGACTTTGTACATCAGGTTGAGCTGCTGGGCTTCGACCTTGTTACTGCCGCTGTTTTTGTATTGATTCCATTTGTAGTTGACAGCGGTATTGCTGCCAAGGCCTACGGTGATACCAGCATAGGGAGACGTTTTTTTGCTGCCGACGCTGTGTCCTTCATAAGTATTGCTGGTAGGGACGTTAAGCCCCAGATCAACAGCTACTTTGCCCGCGTTATAGTTTTTGAGCGGAGAAGCAGCGCAAACAGTGGTGATTCCTAAAGCCAGTGCTAAGCTTAAAATTAATGTCTTTTTCATTCCTTTATACCTTCCTTACTAAAACACTCAAGCGAGTCAGTTCTGGATTTTACCGTCAACGCCTTTGACGAACCAGTCCATACTCAAAAGTTCCTTATCGGTCAGAGTAGTGCCTGCAGGAACTTTCTCGGCACCGCTTTGATCATACAGCGGGCCGGTGAAAACTTTTTGTTTGCCGGCAATGATATCTGCTTTGGCAGCATCAGCCAGTTTTTTTGTTTCATCGCTGACTGCGGGTCCGTAGGGAGCGATGTCGACTACTTTATCTTTCATGGAACCCCAGTAAGCGCCGGATTTCCAGGTACCGTTGTTAACCTGTTTGATGGTTTCTTCATAATACGGTCCCCAGTTCCAGATCGCGGAGGTCAAGGATGCTTTAGGAGCATTGGCAGACATATCGACATTGTAGCCGATGCCATATTTGCCGCGTTCTTCAGCTGCCTGCTGCGGACCGGGGGTATTTTGATGCTGAGCGATGATATCGGCACCGGCATCGATCAGTGTGATAGCAGCCTGTTTTTCGGTAGCTGGATTATACCAGGTATTGGTCCAGAGGACTTTGACCTGTACGTCAGGGTTGACGCTTTGCGCGCCCAGGGTAAAGGCATTGATGCCGCGGATTACTTCCGGGATCGGGAACGCTGCTACATAACCAATGACGTTGGATTTTGTTTCTTTACCGGCAACGATACCTGTGACATAGCGGGCTTCGTACATACGGCCGAAGTAGTTGCCTACGTTGGGGGCTGTTTTGAAGCCGGAGCAGTGCAGGAAGGTAATGTCGGGGTATTTTTTCGCGACGTTGATCGTCGGATCCATATAACCAAAGCTGGTGGTGAAAATAACTTTGTTGCCCTGGGAAGCTAGTTGTGTAATTACACGTTCGGAATCGGCACCTTCAGGAACTGATTCGATGTAACTTGCTTGAACGTTGGGCATGTTTTTCTCAACATACTGACGCCCCAGTTCATGTGCCATAGAGTAGCCGCCGTCTTTGGCGGAGCTGACATAAACGAAGGCAACTTTGGTTTTGTCGCCTGCAGCCTTAGGGTCAGCTTTCTTTTCACCGCCGCAGCCGGCAAGTAACGCGCCGCAGGCCAGCAGACTAACCAGAGCGATGGACAGGATTTTCTTCATGCAAATGACCTCCTTGGTAAATTATTTCTAACTTTAATTGTAACAATGGCCGGGCAATAAAGCAATATTTTGTGAAATAAAACCGAAAAAGCTTGTCAAAAAGTGGCTTTAAGGTGATAATTATAATGTATGAGTATGTGTAATTGTAAAATTTGACAAGGCGGGTAATCATGAGCGATACCGAAAAGAGTGCTAGCAGTAATAATAAATTTTTAAAAGGTACACTGATTTTGACGGTTTCCAGTATCGTCGTCAAGGTCATCGGTTCGCTGAATTGGATCATTTTGTCGCGTGTACTGGGCGGCGAAGGGATCGGCCTTTACCAGATGGGGTTTCCGATCTATCTGATGGCAATAACATTGTCATCGGCAGGGATACCGGTCGCAATTTCGATTATTACGGCTGAAAAGCTGGCGCAGAAGGATTTTCTGGGAGCCAAACGTGTCTTTAATGTTTCTCTGCGGTTATTGTTCGTTACAGGCCTGGTTTTTGCATCGGCACTTTTTTTCGGCGCTCATTGGCTGATCGATAATCACTGGATCCGTGATAGCCGCGCTTATTACTCTATTATTGCTTTGGCTCCGGCCGTATTTTTTGTTACATTTTTAGCCAGTTTCCGCGGCTATCTGCAGGGCTGGCAGATCATGACGCCAACGGCGGCTTCCGAGATAGTAGAGCAGCTGATGCGTGTTGTGACGATGATCGTTTTTGCGAATATGTTTATGCCGCATGGTTTGGCTTATGCGGCTGGCGGCGCCAGTATGGGCGCCGGAGTCGGCGCCTTCTGCGCGCTTTTAGTTTTGATGTGGTTCTATGGACGGCTCAAGCAGAAGCTGAAAGCGGATCTGCAGCAGCAGAATCCACTGGCTACGAGAGAGTCGGCGCGGGCCATCATCAGCCGCCTGCTGCGGCTGGCGCTGCCTGTTTCCATGTCCAGCCTGATGCTGCCGGTTGTGGCGAACCTTGATCTTTTGATCGTGCCGCAGCGGTTGGAAGCAGCTGGTTTTCATATCAGTCAGGCGACAGAGTTTTTCGGTTATCTGACAGGTATGGCTGTGCCGTTGATCAATTTAGCGACTATCTTCACGGCGGCTATGACGATCAGCCTGGTACCGGCGATTTCTGAATCGCGGGCACTGAATGATGTTTTCGGCATCAGGGCCAAAACCAGGACGGCCTTCAGAGTCGCTTTGATCATTACCTGTCCCTGTTTTGTAGGTATGTATTTTCTGGCTGAAAAAATAGCGGCGCTGATTTATAATGCGCCTGGCGCTGCCGATGCTATCCAAACTATGAGCGTAGGTATCTTGCTGTTGGGTCTGCATCAGATCAGTACAGGAATTCTGCAGGGGCTGGGTCGGACTTCGATCCCGGTCATCAATATGATTTTAGCGGCTGCGGTCAAGGTGTTTTTAAGCTGGACGCTGACGGCGATACCGACTTTGGGTATCAAGGGTGCGGCAATGGCTACGGTAGTGGATTTTGGCCTGGCAGCAGTTTTAAATATGATTTTTATTTACAAATATACAGGTTTTGCTTTATCCTTCAGCGGTGTATTTAAGCCTGCTGTGTCAGCCGCAGCTATGGGAGCGGCTGTTTATGGCGTGATCACGCTGGCGGCAAGCTGGGGAGCCTGGGCGATTTTAGCGGCTATTGCCGTGGCTGTGCCTGTTTACGGCGGCGTATTGCTGGCAGTGGGCGGTATGGGTAAGGATGATCTGGAAAGTCTGCCTTTTATTGGGCACAGGCTGTTGGCAGCAGGCCAGAAGTTAGGGTATTTTAGATAAGAGGTTAAAATATGGAAGAAAAATATTTACAGAAACAGCAAGAATATACCTTTACAGTACCTCGGGCGGAAGGGCAGAAAGTTTACCATTTTGGCGCCCGGCGGTTTAAATTGCTGGCCGGCGCTGTATTGGTATGTACTGTCTGTATGGTGGGCGCGCTTGGTTATATGGGTTATAATTTTTATCAGTTCCGTCAGGAACGGACTGATTTTTTAGAATATCAGGCTAAAAAAGGCGAGTTGGAAGCACAGCTGCAAAGCCTGCTGGCGGATAACGAAAAAATGCTGCGTGATATGTCTGAAATCACGACATTGGAAACTAAACTGCGCCGGGCATTGATTCGTGACACTGATAGTACTAAGCTGGGCAGTGATTTAAGCAGCGCGTCAGGCGAAACGGCAACGGCAGGCAATGCTCCTCGTTACTTGGGACAGGGAGGTCCTGCTGATTTGGGCGTTAAGGAAATGGCGGCAGTACTGACGGCTCAGAATAAAAATATGGCGCAGCAGATCGACGAGAAGAAAACTTCGATGAGTGAACTGCTTTCGGAGCTGGAAGGGCGCAATAATAAACGCTCGGTCTTTCCTGATCTGTGGCCGACCAAAGGTGGTACGATCAGCTCTCCCTACGGTGGACGTACGGGACCGATCGGTGGCGGTTACGACTGGCATCCCGGGGTTGACATTGCTGTTGAATTCGGCGAGCCGGTTTACGCCAGTGCGATGGGGACGGTAGAGGTTGCCGGTTGGAACGGCGGTTATGGACGCTATGTACGTATCAATCACGGCAACGGTTATGAAACTGCTTACGGGCATATGAGCGGGATTGCCGTTGCGCCCGGTCAAAGCGTGCGTAAGGGTGAGATCATCGGCTTTGTCGGCAGCAGCGGATATAGTACCGGCCCGCATGTGCATTTTGAGGTTTTTGTCGATGGGCAGAACGTTGACCCGATGTATATGCTGAAAATCGGCCAGCGGCTGAATAAATAGCAGTAAAGAAAGGCATTGTTTCCTTGGGGAAATAATGCCTTTTCTATGTTTAAGGACAGATAAAGCTTGCCTGAGAGCATAAAAATACTTTATGATAGAAAGAAAAGGACAGAACAGGCAGATGCAGTTGACCAGGATAAAAGGAGGCAGAGGCAATGGAATTGCGGATACTGAGGTATTTTCTGGCAGTGGCACGTGAGGAGAATATCACAAAAGCGGCTGAGCTGCTGCATATCACGCAGCCGACATTGAGCCGACAGCTGGCACAGTTAGAGGAAGATGTGGGAATAACGCTGTTTTCGCGCGGCGCGCGTAAGGTGACGTTGACTGACGAAGGAATGCTGCTGCGCCGGCGGGCCGAGGAGATCGTTGATCTGGCAGATAAAACGGAAAAAGAACTGACAGAACGCGACGAGCTGATCAACGGCGTAGTATCGGTGGGCTGCGGCGAGTTGGCTTCCGTACAGGTCATTGCTGAAATGTTCCGGGCTTTTAAAGAAAAATATCCTGCTGTAACTTACGAATTATATGCCGGTAATGCGGATTATACTAATGAACGTATCGAAAAAGGTCTGTCAGATATTGCTTTGTTTCTGGAACCCGTGGATATTGACAGGTATGATTTTATCCGTCTGGGGGTCAAAGAACGCTGGGCCGTGCTGCTGCCTGCCGAAGATCCGCTGGTGCAAAAGGGCTTTGTTACGGCGGCAGATCTGGTGGGGAAGGAGCTGCTTTTTCCCGCACGGCTGAAAGTGCAAAATGAGCTGGTCAGCTGGTTTGGTGATTATTTTCCGCAGGTCAGGGTTCCGTATACCTTCAATATGAGTACGAATGCTTCGATAATGGTACGGAACGGGCTGGGATATGCTTTTCATATTGAGGGTTCACGGCCTTTTTTGGACCGCTCACAGGTCTGTTCGCTGCCGCTGTATCCTGAACTTGCTGCTACTACAGTGCTGGCCTGGAAAAAACGACAGCCTTTCAGTGTAACGACGACGAAATTTATTGAGTTTGCCAAAAATTTTGTGAAAACATATAATAATAGGGAACAGTGAAGATAAAAGCAATAGCAGACAGTTGCAGCTGAATCAGAGGCTGTGGTCAGAAAGTGTAAGTGCAGATCACCAGAAGTGATTGCGCTTGCACTTTTTTTATTTGTACAGTCGTGGAAAATCAATGCCTAAAAGGCATTGATGGATATGAGAAATATGTATTATACATATAAGAAAGAATAATTTATAATGAAAGTGATCCGGGAACACGTGTTATGGAAAAGTTTAAAGAGAGAATTTTTAGTGGGGCTGAGTAGCTATGGAAAAGATGCAGAAATGTACGCAGGAGAATTTACAGCAGATTCTGCAGTCGGCAGAACAGCGGCCGGAGCGGTTAAAAGCAGCTTTAAATATCATTGAGCACAGCGATAATACAGAGGAACAGAAAATCAAGCTGCTGAAAAATCTGCGCTTTTATCTGCTGGATGATATCCATTTTAAACAACAGCTGCTGGATAATGTAGATTACAGTATTTATCAGCTCAGGCATAATCACTGTGAGGAGGAGTAAAAATGACGATTCGGGAAATTGCCGCAAAAACCAATATGTCAACTGATACTTTAAGATATTATGAAAGGATCGGGCTGCTGCCTCCGGTGCCACGGAATGCGGCCGGGATCCGCAATTATGATGAGTATTTTGTAAATTTTATCAATTTTATCAAAAAGCTGAAAGCCAGCGGGATGTCACTGGAACATATCATTGATTATATTCGGCTGGCAGAAATGGGCGATGCTACGATACAGGAGCGTAAAAAGCTGCTGGCAGAGGCTCGTGAAACGCTGCTTGATAAAATCAACAGTTTGCAGCTGGTTGCGGAACTGGCAGATTATCAGCTGAGAAATTATGAGAATTTGTTACAGCCGGAAACATATGCTTTATTAAACAGGCATCCGGCTTCGAAAGCACTAGCAATCTGATCCAGAAGTTGATAAACAAATGATTTATTATGAGGAGGAAAATAATATGAAATTTTGGCAGAGATTCAACAAAAACACTTTTAGAGGAATAGCTGCGGCTCTGGTTGTGGCTGCTGCGGTCATGGGCGGTACAGATGCAGCTTTGGCAGCCGGTGAGCCTGTGACAGAGGAACAGACAAAGATAATCAGCGCGTCGCTGCTGCAGGCAGGTGGTACAGTATTTCCTATCGGTAATGATAATGCGGCTTATGCCAGATATTTTACCGGACAGAGCTTTCTTTTTCCCATGGCTAACGATACTGTAAGTGTGTCTAACGTGACTTTTGCTCCGTCCTGTATCAATAACTGGCATACTCACAGCGGTTCGTGTCAGGTCCTGGTCGGGGTATCAGGCCGTGGATATTATCAGATCTGGGGACAGGATCCGGTAGAAATGAAAGCCGGTGAAAGTGTGACGATCCCGGAAGGGACTAAACACTGGCATGGCGCTGCCGGCAACAGCTGGTTCCAGCATCTGTCGATTATGAGCAAGGGTGCAGGTACTACCTGGCTGGAGCCTGTTGACCAGAATGTTTACAGTCAGCTTAAATAAATATACGAAAATGAGTTAAGCATAGTACAGTAATAAAAAACTCAGACTTTCATAATTTATGGAAGTCTGAGTTTTTGCAGTTATATATAATTCAGCAACGAAAAATAAACAGTGATCAGCCTAATTTACGTTCTACCATTTTAACGAGGACCGCAGTACCGCTGGGCAGAGCTTCTTTGTTCAGCTGCATATCCTGATGATGCAGGCCCGGAGCTGCAGCTGCGCCGACACCGAAGTAAGCAGCTTTGATATGGGGATATTTATTAACAAAGTAGTGGAAATCTTCACCGCCGGGGTTAACGAGTTCTTTCGCGAGTTTTTCTTCGCCTACTACCTCGACGATACATTCTGCAACTTCTGCAGTCAGTTCGTCATCGTATTCAGCAGCGGGGATCACACCGCCGGGAGTAGTGACTTCGGCAGTAGCCCCAAGAGCAGCGGCAGCATTGGTAACTGCACGGCGCAGTTTTTCCAGCAGTTCGGTCATAGCTTCGTTGGTTTGTGCGCGGGCATCGACGATCATTTCAACTTTATCAGGAATGATATTGGGGGCTACGCCGCCGCCTTTGATGCCGGTAACTTTACAGGACCAGGGGATGATAGGATTGATTTTAATAGCCGTAATCGCATTGATAGCGACAGCGGCTGCCTCGATTGCGTTGACACCCAGGTGCGGACGTGCGCCGTGACTGGATAAACCGTTGATAACGACGTTAACGAAGGTGCTGGAAGCATGGCGCACTGCTGGCGACATTTCGCCGTAGGCAATGTCCTGTACAGGACGGATGTGCAGACCAAGAGCGATATCGACGTCTTCAATTACGCCGGCATCAATAACTGCCAAAGCGCCTTTTAAGGTTTCTTCACCCTGTTGGAACAGGATGCGCAGGGTGCCGCGTTTAACCTTGCCTACCAGCTCGGAGGCAGCGGCTAAAAGCATGGCGGAATGGGCGTCGTGGCCGCAGGCATGAATATTTTTCTTTTCGCCGTCGATCAGAAAGGGCAGTGCGTCCATATCGGCACGCAGCATCATTACAGGTCCGGGCTCTGAGCCTTTGATTTCGCCGATAACGCCGGTGCCGCCGATGTTACGGGTAACTTTGTAGCCCATTGCTTCTAATTTATCTGCCAGATAGGCAGAGGTTTTAAACTCTTCAAAACCAAGTTCAGGAATTTGATGTAAGTCGTCATAAATATTAAGCGGATCTAATTTGTTCATAATGCATCGTTCCTTTGTTTTCAAAAATTAAAGCGGGCTTTAAAAACGCTTTAAAATAATTATAGCATCAACATGCCTAAGAAGCAAAAAAGGCACAGCAAAAGCTGTGCCTTTAAATATAAAGATTTATTTACCGAGGATGATTGAAGTCAGAGTGATGGGATCGACATATTTGCCGTCTTTATAGACGCGCATGTTACCGCTGGCGATTTCGTCGATCAGAATTACTTCGTCGTTGTTGTAACCAAATTCAAATTTGATATCGTATAGATCCAGACCCATTTTTGCCAGGTCTGCAGCAACGATTTTAGTGATTTTAAGGGTTTGTTCCTTCATACTGTTGAACATTTCCTGGCTCATGATGC
>OGHO01002056.1_pt1 | contig 16802 bp, 17 predicted proteins | sample 1571421 | NCBI WGS metagenome assembly OGHO01 (sample SAMEA2581937, study PRJEB24529) | metagenome | biome: Human gut stool | place: China | collected 2011
CAGGCAGGTGTCCCAGTCCCGGTCCTTCTTCACCGGGACCGCGGGGTGGGCGGGGGGCTCCGGATCCCCGGGCACCTCCACGCTGCCCGCCGCACCGGAGGCCAGCTTGTCCTTCACGCCCTGGGCAAAGCGGGCCAGGACCTCCAGGTCCTCCCCGTCCGGGCGGCCCACCCCCAGGGTCGGGGCAAAGATGTGGGGGGTGATGACCGCGGCCGCCCCCACACAGCGGAAGCCCCGGGCCTCCATCAGCCGCTTCATCTGGGCCAGGGCGTTGTCATAGTGCCGGTTGCCGTAGGTGGACAGAAGGACGCAGGGGGTGTTGTCTCCCTTCAGGCCGTCCAGCAGACCGGGCACCGCCGGGATCTGTCCGGCGTACACCGGCAGGGCCAGGACCAGCAGTTCCTCCGGGCCGAAGGTTTTCTCCTTCTTGTCCGGACCGGTGAGCGGGAAAGATTCACTCTCCCCTCCCAGCAGGCCGCATACGGCCTCCAGGGCGCGCTTGGTACCCCCCGTGGGGCTGAAATAGGCTCCAAATGTGTGTGTCATAAAATTTACCCCTTTCCTCACAAATGATAAGTGAACAGATCAGACCAAATCACTTGACAAAGCCGTCAAAAAATGTTAAATATAGCCATAAGCTGATAGGGGGTGCCTCATGTATTATTTTATGAACTTTTTGACCATGCTCTCCTATATCCTGCCGATCCTTGAGACAGTATTCTATATCCTGGGCATTGTCGCGCTGTACAAGTACATCAAAAATCACTGAGAGGATCTCTTTGCAGGAAATCCGATCATTTTAAGGCAGAGAGAGGGGGCCGTTCCAGCCCCCTCTCTCTGCCTTCGCTGTGTGGTCACAGGCATTGGAGATACTTGCCGTACAGCGTCATGCTCAGTTCGTCTCCGATCTTGTGGACCTGCTCCGCGGTGACCCAGCCCTCCCGGAGCCCCAGTTCCTCCAGACAGCCCACATACCGGCCCGTCTGATCCTGGATCTGCTTGATGGTCTGTCCCGCAATGAGCAGGCTGTCCGCCGTTCCTGCATCCAGCCAGGTGAAGTCCCGCTCCAGAGGAACTACCTGGAGCTGTCCCCGGCGCAGATACTCCAGATTCACGTCGGTGATTTCCAGCTCTCCCCGGGCGGAGGGCTTCAGGTTTCCGGCGATCTCCATGACCTGATGGTCATAGAAATACAGACCGGGGATGATATAGTTGGACTTGGGATGGCGGGGCTTCTCCTCGATGGAGATGGCCCGTCCGTCCGCGCCGAACTCTACCACGCCGAAGGGGCGTGGGTCCTCCACCCAATAGCCGAACACCGTCGCCCCGGAGCGATTGGCCGCCGCGGCCTTCAGCGTCTCGCCCAGAGAGGGGGCATAGAAAATGTTGTCCCCCAGCACCAGACAGACCCGGTCCTCCCCCACGAACTCCCGGCCGATCAGCAGGGCGTCCGCGATGCCCCGGGCCACCGGCTGCTCGGCAAAGGTGATCTTCAGCCCGTATTGGACGCCGTCCCCCAGCAGGGTCTGGAAGGTGTCGGTCTCTCCCGGCGGGACGATCACCATGATGTCTGAGATCCCGGCCTGCATCAGAATGGCGATGGGATAATAGATCAGTGGCTTGTCATATACCGGCAGCAGCGGCTTGCTCACCGGCTTGGTCATGGGGTAGAGGCGCGTCCCCTTCCCCGCGGCTAATACGATACCTTTCACAGCGTCCTCCTGTGTCTCATCTGTTGTTGGGGCCCGCCTCCGCGGGGCCCGGAATATCAAAAACTCATACGGCGCTCCCGCGCCTGAACTTGTCTCAGTGTACCATGTTCCACAGGGCTTTTCAAGGGAGTAATGATGAAGAGTTTATGAATCCTGCGCTCCAAGCGCCCGGGAACCGCTCACAGCTCCAGGCCGGTCCCCGTAGTAAAGAACCACAGGATCCGATGGGCCACCCTCTGTCCAGTGATCCGCTCCAGCGCCCGGCTGTACGCCTCCAGCTGTGGGCGGTACTCCTCCCCCCGGGCCGCCTCGCCCCCCGGGCGGACGCGGTCGCTCTTGAAATCCAGCACCGTGATCCCCTCCGGCCCATCGAACCAGCAGTCCACCACGCCCTGGAGTAGCACCTCCTCCCCCTCCAGCCCATGCCCATAGCCGGCGGCGGGCGTCAGAATGGAGAATTTGAACTCCCGGTGCACCTCCCGGGCGGCCAACAGCTGCCGCCCCAGCTCCGAGGCAAAGAAGGCCGCCGGAACCTCCGGCGGGACCGCCTCCCCCTGCTGGCCCGTGAGGAAGCCCTCCGCCGTCAGGCGGCGCAGCTCCTCCCGGATCCCCTCCGGGCTGTGGTCCCCTTCCAGGGGGAGATACTGCATGGCCAGATGGAGGGCGGTCCCCCGCTGGGCGGCGGTCAGTCCCCGCTCCCGCACCATGAAGTCCGGCCGGTAAAGGCCCTCCGGCTCTCTCTTTTCCCGGCCGCCCCCCAGCTCCGCCCCCTCCTGGGCGGCCTCCTGATCCAGGACCCGGCCCTTCAGCTGGGTGGCGGTCAGCTTGGACGGCATGGAAACCGCCGCCTCATGGGGATAGGTCCAGGTCAGGGCGGCAGTCAGGTCCTCCGCCTCTCCGCGCTCCGGCTCCAGGTCCGCAAAGCGGCCGGGGCGCTCCTCCGCCCCCGCCTCCAGCGCATCCCCCTGCACCCAGTGGATGTCCCAGGCCGGACCCAGACCGGCCGCAATTTCTTCCGGTCCGCCGGCCAGGGCCCGCAGGCCCTCCGCCTCCGGCCGGACGAGGGCATGAAGGAGCACCCAGGCCCCCACGCTCTGCTGCCGCTCCAGGGCGGCGGCCGGGACGGGGACGGCGGCCTCCTGGGCCAGCCGCTCCAGGGCCCGCACCCCCTCCGTCAGGGCCACGGACAGGATCAGCTTCTCCTGTGCCCGGGTCATGGCCACATAGAGCAGCCGCAGCTCCTCCGCCATCATCTCCCGCTCCAGCTGCCGGGACACCGCCCGCCGGGCCAGGGTGGGGTACTCCACCATCCGCTCCCGGTCCAGCCCCTTGGGCCCCACCCCCAGGACAGGGTGGAAGAGCACCGGGCGCATCAGATCCTCCCGGTTCAGCCGCCGGGACAGGCCGCACACCAGCACCACTGGCTTTTCCAGCCCCTTGGAGCGGTGGATGGACAGGATGGAGACCCCCTCCCCCTCCCGTCCGGAGCCGGAGGAGGGCAGCTTGGCCCCCGTCTGCCGCAGCCGCTCCAGACGGAGCAGGAACTGAAAGAGAGAGCGGCTGCCGCTGTCCTCCAGCTGCCCTGCCAGGGCGTACAGGGCCAGCAGGTTGTCCTGCCGCTCCTGCCCACCGGGCATGGCCCCGAACAGGCCCAGCAGATTGGTCTGTTCATAGATGTGCCAGATCAGCTGCCGGCAGGTGCGCTCACCCGCGCCAAAGCGCAGCTCCTCCAGCTGGGTCAGGAAGTCCCGGCACGCCTGATCGCCCCGCCCGGCCGCTTCGGTCACCGCGGTATAGAAGTCCCCTTTGGCCCCCGCCCGAAGGAAGGCCAGCTTATCCCCGTCAAAGCCAAACACCGGGGAGCGCAGAGCGGCAATCAGGGGCACATCCTGCCTGGGGTTGTCCACGATCTGGAGCAGCGCCAGAGCCACATTCACCTCTGTGGTGTCAAAGAGGTCCCCACCGCCGTCGGCGGACCAGGGGATGCCCTCCTCGCTCAGCGCCCGGAGATAGTGGTGCAGCACCACGCCTGGGCTGCGCAGCAGGATCATCACATCAGAGGGGCGCAGAGGCCGCGTCCCCTCCCCGTCCTTCACCATCAGGGGCCGGTCCAGAAGCGCCCGGATCCGCCGGGCGGCCCACCGGGCCTCCAGGCGGTTCTTGTCCTCCCGCTCCCCCTCATCCTGCTCCCCCAGCAGGGACAGGTCCAGCACGTCCAGCTCCAGGGCGTCGTCTTCCCCCGGCGGGAAGGCCGCCCCGGGGACCAGAGCCTGGTCATCGGTGTAGTCCACCTCGCCGAAGTCCCGGGACATCACCGCCCGGAACAGGTCGTTGCAGCCCTCCAGCACCCGGGGGCGGGAGCGGAAGTTCCGGGAGAGCACACGGCGGCGGGGTTCCCCGGCTCCGGCCTCCTCCCCGTCCCGGAAGCGGCGGTATTTCTCCAGGAAAATGGTGGGGTCAGCCAGACGAAAGCGGTAGATGGACTGTTTCACATCCCCCACCTGAAAGAGCGTGCGCCCCCCGTCCGAGACAGCGGTAAAAATGGCGTTCTGCACCTGGTTGGTGTCCTGATACTCGTCCACCATCACCTCGGCAAAGCGGGCCGACCAGCTGGACGCCAGGGGGGTGGGCTGCCCGCTCTCTGGGTCCAGCAGCAGCCGCACCGCAAAATGCTCCAGGTCAGAGAAGTCCAGCACCCCCCGGCGCGCCTTCTCCTTCTGATACGCCTCCTGGAACCGGGCCACCAGCTCCATCAGGCCCCGCACCGCCGGACGGGCCTCTGCCAGGTCGGCCAGCTGCTGGCCGCTGTCCCCGTCGAACCGCTCCCCCAGGCGGGTCAGCTGCTCCTTCACCCCGTCCCGTAGGGCCTTCACCCGCTCCACGGCCCTCTGGGCCCGGGCCTCCTCCATGGGGCTGAGCTCCCCGGTCCGCTTCCGCTTCCGGCCCACCGCCGGGAAGGAGACGGGCAGGCGGGCGCACACCTGGTCCCAGCTGTGCCGGTCCGCCGCGGCGCACAGGGCCTCCGTCTGCTCCAGCGTGGTCTGGAGGGAGGGGGCATAGTTCTGCTCCAGCAGCTCGTCCCCGCCGCACAGCTCCACCGCCTGTTTCAGGCGGCGGACGCAGTCCCGCCCCAGCCGGGCGGCGTCCTCCAGCAGCAGCGCCCCCCAGGCGGTCTGGCCCACATCGGTGATCCCGTCCAGCTCCCACGCCGCCTTCTGCTCCTCCAGCCAGCGCAGGGGCTCCGGGTGGCTCTGGATCCGCCCGAACACATCCAGCACGATCTGGGCCAGGCGGCTGTCATCCCGTCCGGCGGAGAGGGTATCCACCAGCAGGGCGAAGTCCCCCTCCGGATCGATGTCCCGGTACTGCTCCTCCAGCACGTCCTCCAGCACCTGGGCCATCATCACATGGCCCTCCCCTTCGTCGCACAGGCGGAAGTCCGGGTCCAGATCCAGCAGGTGCCCGCTCTCCCGGAGGAGGGCGGCGCAGAAGGCGTGGATGGTGGAGATCTGAGCCTGATAGACCAGGGCGGTCTGCCGGCGGAGGTGCCGGTCGTTGGGAGCCTCCGCCAGCCGGGCGGACAGCTCCTGGGCGATGCGGGCCCGCAGCTCCCCTGCGGCCGCCTTGGTGTAGGTGATGACCAGGAACTGGTCCAGATCCATCCCCTCCCGGGTCACCCGGTCCATGAGCCGCTCCACCAGCACCCGGGTCTTGCCCGAGCCCGCGGCGGCGGAGACCAGCAGTTCCCCGCCCCGGTCGTCCACGATCCGCTTTTGTTCCTCTGTCAGGGGAAAGGCCATGGGCTCCCCCTCCTTTCATCATATCAAGCTTTGCTCCGCCGGACGGTGACCGTCCCATGCAGGTCGGTCCGGTACACCTCCGCCCCGGCCGCCAGCAGGCGCTCCACCGTCCCGGGGTCCGGATGTCCGTAGCCGTTGTGCCTTCCCACGGAGATCAGGGCGATCTCCGGGCGGATCTGCTCCAGCAGCTCCCACCCTGTGGAATACCGGGAGCCGTGATGGCCCACCGCCAGCACCTCCACCCGGGGCAGGTCCATGCGGGCCAGCAGGGCCCGCTCCACATCCATCCCCATATCGCCGGTGATCAGCGTGTCAAACTCCCCCTGGGACACCAGGACGCTCAGCCCCTCCTCGTTGGTCTCCCCCGCGCCCAGCGGGGCAAACAGGCGGACCGTCCGCTCCCCGTCCAGTTCTAAGGCGGTATCGCTCCGGATGAAGCGCACCTCAGTGCCCGCGCACTCCGCCGCAGACAGAAGCTCCTGCCGGATGGGGCTCTCCCGGTCCACATCGGGGAGGGCCAGCAGCCCCACCTCCATCCGCTCCAGCAGGCGTGCCGCCCCGTTGGCGTGGTCGTTATGGAAGTGGGTCACCACCAGCAGATCCAGCCGCCGGACACCGAAATCCCCCAGATAGCCGGCCACAGTGTCCCCCGCGCTCTCATAGCCGCTCCCACCGCAGTCCACCAGGGTGAGGAAGCCCCCGCTGCGGATCAGAATGCTCTCCCCCTGGCCCACATCCAGGGCGGTGACCGACCCCGGCCCCCGCCAGAAGCTCCAGCTGCTGAGCAGAATGGCCAGACACAGGGTGGACACGCCGCAGCAGACCGGGACCGTCCACCGCTTTTTGCCCGGCAGAAGGAAGCCAGACAGGGCCAGCAGATAGACCAGCACGATCCAGGCCCGGTAGTACACCGGCCCCATGGTCACCGAGGAGAAGGGAAATCCCGCCAGCCACTGGATCACTCCATCCAAATACCGGGCCAGCAGAGCCGCCGGGACCGCCCCCAGAGCGGCCAGCCGGGGCAGGAGCAGCCCAAGTGTTCCCAGGCACAGACCCGCGCCGAAGAGGAGGCCCACCGCCCACAGGGTCAGCAGGTTGGACAGTGGGGAGATCAGCGGGACCGCGTCAAAGTACAGGGCCACCAGGGGCGTTGTGAGCAGCGAGGCCCCCACAGTGGCCCCACAGGTGGAGGCTGTGAAATACAGGACCTGCCGCCCCGCGCGGGCAAGGAGTCCCTTCCCCGCCCCCGGCTTGGGGAGCAGTGCCAGCAGGCCCCGCTGCACCTTGTCGGCGCACAGGAGGATGCCTGCCACTGCGGCAAAGGAGAGCTGGAGCCCGATGTGGGCGGCGGAATAGGGATTCCACAGCAGCAGGAGGAGCAGCGCCGTCCCCAGCGCGGTACAGTCGTCCCGCTCCCGGCGGAGGAGGGGCGCCAGCTGAAGCAGAACGATCATAATGGCAGCCCGCACCACAGACGGGGTACACCCCGCCACCAGACAGAACAGGGCGGACATGGGGATGAGCACCAGGGCGGTGAGCCGCCGGCTCGCCCCCAGCAGAAGGGAGATGAGCCCCGCCAGAAAAGCCAGGTGCATCCCGGACACCGCCACCGTGTGGGTCAGGCCGGTACGCTGGAGGGAGGTGGTAAAGGGATCGGTGAGGCTGTCCCGGTTCCCTGTGACCAGCGCCTTCACCAGCGGGGCCGCGTCCCCGGGGAAGCTCCGGTCGATGCTGTCCTTCAGTTCCCTGGACCACAGGGCGGGCCTGTCCCGGAGCGGGACGGCCTCCGGCCGCTCCCAGCTCAGCAGGCCGTATCTCTGAGCCGTGAGAAGGATCCCCTTTGCGGTGTAGTAGGTGATCTCCTCCCCCGCCCGGCTCCGGTCGGCCAAGGTACAGTGGGCCACGGTCTCCACCCGGTCCCCGGGGCGCAGCTGAGCCGCCTGGCTGTCGGCAAACAGCAGGGTTGGCACCGCAGGCCCCTCCGTCTCCATCCGCACCAGCACAGACCAGCCATACTCACGCTCCTGTGGCCACTCCGCCACCGCCCCGGACAGGCGGACCGTCCGGTCATCCAGCGCCTGGGCGGGCCGCCAGAACAGGGCCGTATAGCCCGCCGTCCAGAGGAACCCTGCCGCCAGGCCCATGGCTCCCCACCGCGCCGCCAGCCTTGCTTTTTTGCTCCCATGAGGGAATCCAGTCAGTAAGGCAGCCACCAGGGCCAGCGCACCCAGCAGCCACAGGGCACCATCCAGGGGCAGCAGGGCGACGCACAGGGCCGCCGCCCCAAAGGAAAAGGAGAAGATGGCCAGCCTGCGCACGGTCTCTCCCCCCTCTTCCGTCTATTCTGTTGTCTATTATAGCGGATTTTGGCGAAAAGCACAAGTCGGGACCGGCCCCCTTGGGCTGATGATTTCCAGCTCTGTCAGTTTCACGATCCATTGAATCAAGCTGAAAACTATGATATAGTGAATCAAAAGGAAAATCAGAAGTTGAGGGAGGTAAAACTATGGCCTTTGATTTTAAGAAAGAATATAAAGAATTTTATATGCCGAAGAATAAACCAGAGATTGTAAGTGTGCCTAAAGCAAATTACATCGCAGTCAGAGGAAAGGGTGATCCAAACGAAGAAGGCGGAGCATATCAGCAAGCGATCCGTGTATTATATGCTGTTGCGTACACCCTGAAAATGAGTGATAAAACAGATCATAAAATCGATGGTTTTTTTGAATATGTAGTTCCTCCACTGGAAGGATTTTGGTGGCAGGAACATACAGATGGTGTGGATTATGCTGACAAGGCCACATTTAACTGGATCTCTGTGATCCGTTTGCCTGATTTCATAATGAAAAAGGACTTTGAATGGGCGGTTGAAACCGCAGCCAAAAAGAAACAGTTAGATTGCTCATCGGCAGAGTTTATGACGATCGATGAGGGTCTGTGTGTTCAGATCATGCACTTAGGGGCATTTGATGATGAACCCGCAGCCGTTGCACTTATGGATGCGTATTTAGAGCAGAACGGATATGTGAATGATATGAACAGGGACAGATTGCACCATGAGATTTATCTGTCTGATGCAAGAAAAGTTGCTCCAGAAAAGCGGAAAACTGTCATTAGACATCCGATAAAAAAAGCGTGAAGTTCCAGCTTATCAAGCAGTTATCATCTGTAAAAATACCTTCCTCCGTCAAAATGACGGAGGAAGGTATTTTTACGGGGAATCACTTCCAGATCCACCAGAATTTATCCATTCAATACCGCTTTGTAACCGCTCGCCTGATCGCCAGTGATCGTCATAAAATATGTTTCGCCAAACTGTGCATGAAATGAGATCGGGGTGTCGATCAACTCGGTCATATCCTCCGGGTATATGTTTTCAAAGTTTGGCTCTACATATTCTGTTATCATTCTGAATCGGATGGACAGCTCTACGGCGTCAGATGCACTGTTTAAGTCCTGTCTGTTCCATACCTGAATCACATCGGAATCGTTCGCAATGAGGGAGCGATCTGCATTTGAAATGCCGCCGCTGTGCTCCTGTCCATCCGCGTAATAATCAAACACCAATAAGCCAATATCTTTATCTATGTCTAATTGAATATCCAGCGCGATTTCATCATCAGCAGGAACATAGCGCTCAGGGATCATTTGCTGATACAGGATGGAACCGAACCCTAATATCGCGATCACAATTAGGACGACACTGATCTTCTTTTTGCTCATCCTGATCTCCTTTTTCAGTCTATTGAAAACTGTGAAATCCCAACTTATTTTATCCTATTTTCCCGCTTTATCCAGTGCATCACGGTATCGACAAAATCAGAACCTATCAGTTCAAATGGGAACTGGTCACCGCCCAGTCCGGCAGACCCACAGCACGATGCCGCCTGCCAGGCATAGCAGCACAGGCCAAAGCAGCAGAACCACCGCCGATTCCAGTCCGCCATTGTGGTACATCCCGCCGGGCCAGAACTCGGCAAGCCATACCACATCGCACAGCAGCTCTGTGAGCAGCCACCCCATCAGGACGGCAAGCACTCCTCTGCCGCTTCGGCTCCGCCGGAAGGAAAAGCAGATCAGGAAATACGCCAGTGAGGTGAGTAAAACACCCTTCATCCACAGATCAGCGCCCACCACCTAGCAAACGGAATACAGCGCGGTAAGCATGATACGCCACCTTTCTTCATGTCCCGGCGCGTTTCATGGTCACGACCACCAGCTCCGGCCCGTTCCACAGCCGGGGATAGGGGGTGCCGTTGCCCAGCCCCCTGCTGACCACCATCCGGGTCTCCCCCGTCCGATACACCCCGGCGGTATGCTTGGGAAACAGGCCCTCGTCCGGGGCGAACACCGGACCCACAAGCGGCAGGCGCACCTGTCCCCCGTGGGCGTGTCCGCAGAACGCCACATCGGCGCCGCCCGCCCCGTATTCCTCCAGCAGGCTGGGCCGGTGGGACAGCAGTACGTTCAGCGCTCCCTCCCGGCATAAGGCCCGGATCCGCTCCGGCAGGGCCGCCCGGGCGTATGCCTGTCCCAGAGGATCGTGGTTTATGTCCCACAGCCCCACCAGGTTGACCGCCTCCCCCCGGAAGTTCCGCAGGACCGCCCGGTCCTCCAGCACCTGCACGTCGGCCTCCTCCAGCCCATCCCGCAGTTCCAGCCAGCAGGGGTTGTCCACCTCATGGTTGCCCGGGGCAAAAAAGGCCGGGGCGGTCTCCGCCGCCATCCGGGCCAGGGACAGCGCCCGGCTCAGGTCCCGGTCCTCCCGGTTGACCAGATCTCCGGTCATTACGATCAGATCTGGGGCCGCCTCCTCCAGGGCCGCCCGCAGCGGCCCTTCCAGATCCGCACTGTGTACGTCGGAGATGTGGGCGATCTTCAGGCCGTCCAGCCCCTCCAGCCCTACGGGCAGGGGGATCTCATACCGGGCGATGGTCAGCTCCCCCTGCACCGCCCAGGCCCAGCCCCCCGCCGCCGCAGCCCCGGCGGCCAGCAAAAGGGCGGCCCGTTTCCAGGCGTGTTCCCGTCCGCCTCTCATTTCAATCGTTCTCCTGGCGGGTCAGCAGCACTGCCGCCCCGTTCACCAGCGCTGTGGTGACCAACAGGAAGCCGGACACGGCGGCCACCGCGTCGGCGGTATCCATCCAGGCAGGCCAATCACCGATCTCCGCACGATGCGCACTGTACCGGAGCTGAAACCACAGCGCTCCGCCGCAGCACAGTCCGCTCCCCCAGCAGCAAAGTCCAAGGTCTTTCCGGCGTCCTCTCATCCAGCGCTTCAGGCCCAAAACCGGCAGCACCCATCCCGCTAAGCCCAGCAGGATACTGGCAAAATTCATCCAGCCCATAGTATGTTCCTCCATATCATGCTTGTTCCTGCATTTCCGTCCATGTTACTTCTGCTGTTCCTACCCCGTCTCCCCGATCCAGCGGAGTCTCCCCGCTCCAGACGGATTCTCTGCTCCGCAGGAGCGGACCAAAACCAATATAGTACATATAGTACGGGTCCAGAAAACTCTCATCCTCCTCCACTAGGGTCTGCCCCTGCACCTCCAGCACCCGCTCCGGCGCACAGCTGAACGCCAGCAGTAAAGGACCGATGGTGACCGAACAGGTCAACAGCATCAACAGGGCGATCCCCACCGCCGCCTGATGCCACAGGCGGCCTGCCCGCTTTTCCGCACCACAGTGGACCGTCAGAAATGCGCCCGCCATCCCCAGAACCAGGGCAGCCACACCGAAGGTGGTCCGGATCCAACTCCGCCAGGCCAGCCCCATCATCTTCAGCAGAGCATCCCCGCCCCACCACAGCAGCAGCACGATCCCCAGGCCCGCGGCAGCATACAGCAGACGAGTTCTCCGTTTCCCCCGACAGGTAAGCAGGCAGTTCAGCGCCTCCAGCCCCATCAGCACCACAGCGCCCAGGCCACCCAGGGTGCCCACGAACATCCATTCCAGCATCGCCTAGTTCGCCTCCGTCCAGACCAGGCGGTCCTCCTCCAGGGTAACAGTCACCTGGGCCTCCCCCAGCGTCCCCCGGCACCAGCCGATGGACCGCCCCTCCGGGTCAAAGGCCTCTACCGTCACCGGGCCGGGATGCTCCACCCAGAAGCCCAGGGTCTCCCCCCGCTCCAGCGGGCTGCCGTCCGCCAGAGACGCCCCCTGGCTCTCCGACGCTCCAGAGAGCTGGACGCTGCTCACCGCCGCCCCGCTGTCATTCCGGAATACAAGGTCGGCCTCCTCCGTCACCAGGCCGTCCGGTGCAAAGCAGCCGGTCAGCAGAGCGGCCGCAGCTCCCAGTCCCAGAGCCATAGCCCTTCTGTTCCATTTCTTACGCACAGCGTTCCTGCTCCTTTCCGCTCCGGCGGTCAGTCCCACCACTCATAGATCACTTCGTTTCCCCGGACCAACAGGTTTTTGTACGGGTACACCTTCTCATGGAAGACACCCACATATTCTGCCACCGCCTTCTGTCCCTCCCACTGGGTCACACGGTCCCCCAGATCGGTCAGAAGCAGCTTCATCCCCGCCAGCCCTACCGCACTGAGGATGACCAGTCCGGCCCACAGGGCCGAGCACCACCTCTGCCAGTCCCGGCGGGCGGGATCATCGATCAGCCTCCCGGCGGTTTTGGCCGCCAGCACAGACGCCGTCCCCAGCAGTCCCAGTTCCAGCGCCGACTTGACCCAGCGCCGCCAGCTCAGCCCGGCCAGCCCCAGCAGAAGCTGACCGCCAAACCGGAGGATCAGCAGCAGCAGGACCGCCAGCCCCAGCCGCACCAAGACCCTGTTCCTGTCCCGGCTCTGGTAAAACCAGCCCTCACAGATCGCCACGGGAAACATTGCCCACGCCGCCAGGGACAGCACCAGAGCCAGCATCACCAGCCAGGAGCCGGATACCGCCGCCATCAGCAGCCACCACAGCACACCGTCCATCTCTCATTCCTCCTCCGGCACATACTCCAAAATATCCCCCGGCTGACAGTCCAGCGCCTTACAGATGGCCTCCAGCGTGGAAAACCGCACTGCCCGGGCCTTGTTGTTTTTCAAAATGGACAGATTTGCCATGGTGATGTCCACCCGCTGGGCCAGTTCGCCCAGGGACATCTTCCTTTTGGCCATCATCACATCCAGGTTCACCACGATCCCCATGCTCTCCCCCGCTCTCTCAAATGGTCAAGTCCTGATCCTCTTTCAGTTCCGCCGCCTGCCGGAACAGGGCGGACATGACCAGGAACAGCAGGCCGCCCATGAAGAAAGCCGGGATGAACAGAGCGGTATAGGTGAACAGGGGCCACACGTTTCCCTCGCTCCACAGCCACAGCACCAGCCGCACCAACGCCGCACCAGAGATCATCCAGCAGCACACCGCCGCCCGCTTCAGCGCCCCGGCGTTGGCCCGCAGGAAGGGGGTCCGGGTCAAAATGGTATCCAGCACCCTCTTGGCCTGCCACAGGATCACTGCGGTACATCCCCCGCACAGCCAGTAAAACAGGGTCAGCAGAGCGGTGTCCAGATGGGTCCACACCGCGGGCCAGGCGGCCAGAAAGACCACCAGCATGGGGAAGTGGGTCTCTGCCTCCCGCCCCTGCCAGGCGTTCAGCCAGGACTGCAGCTCCGCCTGGGCGGCCTGCACCAGGGCGGCGGGTCCGCCGTCGGACACATAGGCCACAACGCCCGGCACCAGCAGCAGGCAGAGGAGATTCATGGCCAGCACTGCCACGACCAGCACCCGGAGGATCCGGGCCAAATGATTCACTGGGATCTGTTTCATGGGAAATTCCCCCTCTCGTCAGCCTCATGCTACCACGGTAAAACTTGAAAGTCAATATATTTTTATTGTTTTTCGATAAAATTAAGAAATCGAACACCCCGCTCTGCACCGTCACAGAGCGGGGTGTTCCTCATATTCCCGTTATTCCACGATTGCCTGGGCGTATCCCTTCAGCTCCTGCCGCCGGGCCCGCCAGTCGGGCATCCGGGCGTCCATGGCGGCGTAGAAGCCGGGTCCATGGTCGTGGTGGAGGAAGTGGACCAATTCATGGAGAGCCACATAGTCCCGCAGGGGCTCCGGACAGCGGGCCAGGGCGGTGTTCAGGGTGATGTACCCCTGTTGGTAATGGCAGTTGCCCCACTGGCTCCTCATCTTCCGCAGCCTGACCTGAGGCAGGGGCACGCCGTCCGGGGCCACCAGGGGGTAGACCCGGACCACCGCCTCCCCCAGCAGGCGGGCGCAGGACGCCCGGTCCGGCTCCGGCAGCAGGGGCGGCGGCTCTGATTGACAGGCGAGATGCCGCCGGATCCACTCCCACTTTTCCAGGATCAGGGCGTCCGCCCGCTCCTCCGGGCAGCCGAGGGGGACGGAGAGCAGGACCTGCCCCCGCCGGTCCAGCCGGAGATTCAAATTTTTCACCCGCTTTTTGACCAGCAGATAGGTCTGGGGACCCTGCGGCGTGTTTACCACGCGGTACTGCTCCATACACTCCGCCTCCTGTTCCGCATCTCTGGTATTTTACCAGAGTTTTCGCGGGAGGGCAAGACACAGCCCTTTACCAAAATGAACACACCCACCAGCTTCGCCGGTGGATCCGTCCATGGATACAAAAGATCCGGCCCCTCTTTCCGAGGGGCCGGATCGATCAGCTTTTGGGCGGGCGGCCTGTCAGTCTCAGCCCAGAACGACCAGCAGGTCGTCAGTGTTCACGGTGCCACCCACATTGACGGCCACAGACTTGACGGTGCCGTCCACAGGAGCGGAGACCTCGATCTCCATCTTCATGGCCTCCAGCACGATCAGCACATCGCCGGCCTTCACAGCCTGGCCGGGCTTGCACTCCACCTTGAAGATGTTACCGGGCATGGGGCTGTTCACCGCGGTCTCACCGGCGGCGACCGCAGCAGGAGCGGCAGCGGGAGCGGCAGGAGCAGCGGCAGGCGCGGGAGCGGGGGCAGCGGCGGGAGCGGGAGCTGCCACGGGCGCGGCGGCCACAGGAGCGGCAGCTACGGGGGCGGCAACAGCAGCAGGAGCAGCGGCGCCGGTCTTCTCCACGGTCACGCTGTACACCTTACCGTTGACGGTCACATTGTAGTTCATAGTTGTTTTCCCCTTTTCTCAAAAATATGGCTTCATGTCCTTCCGACCGGATCGGCCGCCGGACGTTTGCCACGATTCCCCACCTGTCATTTTTGCTCAGGTGGGGAACCGAAATTGGGTTCATTGTATCATTTTTGCAGGATAACTGTCAAGAATCTCCGCAGATTTTTTATCCTGCCGGCTTACCCCTTACAGGACATCCGCAAACGCCTGGATGGCGGTGCTGGCCTGACCAAAGTCCCGCATCTGCTGATCCACACCCAGCTTGATGTGGGGAATATCGGCGGCGTCCAGCGCCTTCTTCAGGTAGGGATACTCCATCTCCTCCGGGTCGCAGAACTGCTGCATGAACAGCACCAGGCCCTGAGCGCCGGACTTCTTGATCTTATCCACCACAAAGTCGGCGCGGCGGTTCTGCTCAGAGTGCTCATCATAGAGGAGGATGTCATAATCCTGGTCGGCAAACTGCTGGGCCAGGGCCATCATGGGATCGCCCTCCTCGCTGGCGTCCACACGGAAGGAACGGCTCTCCTGGGCCACGTCGTCGGCGGCGATGGCGATCTTGTTGTCGTCGAAGATCTGCAGCAGCTTGGGATTGTCGCAGATGATGCCGGAGGTGACGATCTTCTTGCCCTTCCAATCGGCGGCGGGCAGCTTAGCCAGCTCGGCGTTCAGGACCTCCAGCTTCTCCGCATAGGCGGCGGGCTCCATGAACCAGGCGGCACGCAGCACGGCGGAGCGCTTCACAGCGGAGACCACATCGCAGTGCTCGTTGGCCAGCTGCACGAAGGCGCGGCGGGCGGCGCGGTTCTTGTTCATCACCTTGATGGCAGCGCGCAGGTCGTCATCAGTGATGGTCTTGCCGGCAATCTTCTCCAGCTCAGTCTTGATGTGCTGATACTGATCCATAGTGAACTGCAGGCCGAAAGCGGGCTTGCGCTGCTGAGGATGGGCCAGGAAGATGCAGGGCAGCTTGCCCTCCATGGCCACGCGGAAGTTCTGGCTCATGGGGCGCAGAGTGTCGCAGATGGTGGGAGTGATGAGGCCGTCCAGCTGATCCAGGGTGCCATCCAGCAGCATCTCCAGGGCCAGCTGAGCGATGGTGCAATAGAAGGTGGCGCAGTACTCCTTGGCATGGGCGATGGTCTTCTTGTTGCTGCCCCAGATGCCCATGGGAACCATACCTGCAGCGACTACCAGCTCCACAGGAGCGTAGTAGGGCAGCACGCCGATGACCTTCTTACCTTCCTTCTTGTACTGAGAGAGGATCCGGTAAGGATGCTCGGAAATCTCCGCAAACTCGTTCAGAAAAACTTCGGTGCTCATTTCTCAGCGCCCTCCTTCGCAGCTTGATTGGCCTCCATGGCCTCGACCAGACCCTGAACACGGGTCTCATACTGGGCCTCGTTGAAGTTCCGGGGATCGGCCTGGTCGCCGTCAAATCCGGCGCAGGGCACACCCAGATCCTTGGTGAAGCGGCGCTGCATCTCGGCCATGTAGCCGGACCAGGGCTTACAGGAGCGGTTATAGTGGACCAGAACACCGTCCACCTTGTTGTCCCGGCAGATGCCCTCACGCCAATCCACACCCTGCTCGATACACACGGAGTTGGGGGCCTTATAGTAGGCGCGGGCCATCTCGTCCAGCCCGTTGTACACGAAGCCGAAGGCGGGAGCATACACCACGGCGGTGACGTTGACACCGTTGGCCTTCAGAGGCTTGAACAGGTTGGGCAGCTTGGGCCAGCAGGGAATGCCCTCGAACATGACGCGGTACTTCTCGGGGAAGGGAGTGGTGGTGGTGCCTTCCTTGATGGCCTTCTCCAGGTCCTTCTCCAGCAGCTCGAAGGCCTCGGCGGCCTGGGGCTTGGCGCGGGCGGTCACGATGTCGGCCATGTGGTTAAACAGGTCGAAGCCGGAGTAGGGAGCGGGCTTGTACTGCAGGTAATCGCAGACGCGCAGCCAGGCGCTGGCGGTGCGGTTGGCGTTGGCACAGGCCTGGTCGAACTTCTCCTGGTCGAACTTCTTGCCGGTCAGCTTCTCCAGTTCCTTAATAGCCTGGTCAAACTGGGCGCGGACATAGGCCACGTTGGTGTCGTGGACCTCCACGGTGTTGTTGTAGGGAATGTCAATCATGATCAGGGGAATGTTGCACATACGGGCGATGTTCTCATACCACTTGGTCATGCAGTTGCAGA
>OGHO01002057.1_pt1 | contig 16801 bp, 12 predicted proteins | sample 1571421 | NCBI WGS metagenome assembly OGHO01 (sample SAMEA2581937, study PRJEB24529) | metagenome | biome: Human gut stool | place: China | collected 2011
TTTCAAGGATCAATCTGCTTTTCAGCAGCGAAGATTATTTTATCAAATCTTCATTCTCTTGTCAAGCACTTTTTTATTTTTATTTTTGTGCTTTTTACTGATATTTCGCATCAGCAGAAGTTAGTATATCAGGTTCGCGTCCGCTTGTCAATGTTTTTATTCAAAAACTTTTCAATCTTCTGCGATTTCTGTGATTCGATTTTCTCAGTTTGCTCCGCCGTTTTCGCGGGAACATTTATATATTATACACGCTTGCCGAAAAATGTCAACACCTTTTTTCACTTTTTGACATTCTTTTCTTTCGTCTTAATAAAATAAAAGGACACTAGCCATGATGTAGACTAATATCCTCTTATTTTATTTTATTGAGAAATCACTTTTAACGGTGCAGTAAAACTTAAATTCCGCTCTGTCGCTAGTTTATCAAATTTAATCACAAATACAGAGGAATCGTTCTCTTTTGCTATTACCTTCCCTCTGCCAAATTTCACATGCTCCACTATATCTCCCACTTTAATTTGCGTTTTGCAGCTTGAAAATTTATCTTCACTTAATCGAATCCACTGCATAGACTGCATCACAAAATCATCTTCTAATTCAACAAGATATTTTAGACAATCTTCTCCTGTATCAAAAATAAATCTGGATGGATACCGTATGGAATTATCATAATTTACACCTTCTGCGTCACTAATAAAGAGCATCGTTTCCGCTCTAGTATATGCAACATATGCCAAACGGCGTTCCTCTTCCATTTCGTCAAATCTTTTTATATTTTTACTCGGAAATATCCCTTCATTAAAACCACATATAAACACGTATGGAAATTCTAATCCTTTCGCTGCATGTACCGTCATCATTTTAATAGTATTTTTCCTATCTTCTTTATCAGTGTTGCTAAACAGCGCAATATTTTGCAAATATTCTTCCAGTGTGTTTTCTTCTCCTGATGTTCTTTCAAACTCAAAAATAGATTGTTTTAATTCCGCTAAATTATCAAGTCGTTCCTGCTCTCCGTTTGTTCTCATCATTTGTTCATATCCACTATCGTGTAACAAATTAGTTAGAATATCCGAGATTGACTTTTCTTTATGTAACTGTTGATATTTCTCTATTACGTCTACAAACGCTTTCGCCTTAGTTCCAACAAACAAATTATTATCAATATTAACCTTCAGCGCGTTATACATTGACATATTATATTGTTCAGCATACTCTATTAAGAAAGATAGCCTTTTCTTGCCTACATTTCTTTTCGGTTCATTTATAACTCTTTGAAACGATAAATCATCCGCGTATAACACCATGCGCAAATATGATACTGCATCCTTAATCTCTTTTCGTTTATAAAACTCTATGCCACTATATAGTATATAAGGTATTTTATTTTGTATAAATGCTTCTTCTATACTTCTTGATACATAATGCGCTCTATATAAAACAGCTATATCTGAATATTGTACCCCCTGCCGAAGCAACTCTTGAATCTGTGTTACAATCCACTGCGCCTCCAATTTTGTTGTTTTCGCATGGTAATATATCGTTTTTTGATTGTTTTGTTTGATAGGAATTAAATCTTTTTCAATGCGATTTTTGTTTTTTGAAATTAAAGTATTCGCTGACCCCAATACTTCTGGCGTAGAGCGATAATTTCTATTCATGATAATTGTTTTTGTATTCTTGTGACACTTATCAAAATTCAAAATGTTATTTATATCTGCACCACGCCAAGAATAAATGGTCTGGTCTGGGTCACCTACAATAAATAAATTTTTATGAAATCCGCTTAGTATTTCTACCAATTTATAATTAGAGTCACTCACATCTTGAAATTCATCTACCATAACATACTGCATACGTTCCTGCCATTTCTGTCTCTTTTCATCAGATGTTTCCAAAATATACAAAGCAAGCGTTATTAAATCATCAAAATCCAAGCCATAGCATTTACGTTGTTCATATAAATAACCTAGAAAAACCTTTCTCTTTATATCTTTTTCGTTCATATATTCCGTTTTCAATTTTTGAATGTCCAGTTCTAATAAATATGGTATATGCGCATAAGAACTTATTTTCTGACGCTTAATATACTCGCGTGCCATTGAAAACGTATATGTACGTGATTGAATGTTAGACGTTTCATATACGGTTTTTAATATTGTTTCTGTATCTTCTGCGTCCATTACAATAAAATTTTGTGGGTAATTTATTGCGTGTATATCCTCTCTAAGCAACCGTACACAAAATCCATGAAATGTACATATAAAACCAGTATCATTATCACCTATCATGCTTCTAACCCGTTTTTTCATCTCATTTGCTGCTTTATTTGTAAAGGTCGCACATAATATATTTGATGTAGATATACCAAATTCATTGACAAGAAAGGCATATCTGTGGGTAAGTGCCTTTGTTTTCCCTGAACCTGCACCAGCGATTACCCTTACATATCCTTCTGTGGTCGTTACCGCTTCCATCTGTTCGTCATTCAAATCTTTAAGGATATCCATACATTTCCCCTCCCATTATAATCTATTTTCATTATATCCTATAAAAAGAAATTTTTCTACTAAAACCCAATTATACTATTATTTGCAGAAGGCACCCTTATTTCTTTATCAATAACACCCCAAAAGCAAAACCCCAATGGCATGCCATCAGGGTTCCTTTTCTGTCTATTCTGTTCTTACGCCTCAGTTTTCTTCTGTGCCTGTCTTTTCTCCTCCATCTTAGAAACGCAAAGCGTACATGCCGCATCCCCGGTAATGTTTACCGTTGTTCGTCCCATGTCAAAAATACGGTCTATCCCTGCCACAAGCGCAATCCCCTCTACGGGCAGGCCAACGCTCTGCAGCACCATTGCCAGCATAATCATCCCTGCCCCGGGCACGCCTGCTGTCCCGATGGATGCCAATGTTGCCGTCAGAATGATTGTCAGCTGCTGTCCCATCGTCAGGTCAACCCCAAAACAGGTCGCAATGAAAATGACGCACACGCCCTGATAAATTGCCGTACCATCCATATTGATGGTCGCGCCCAAGGGCAGCACAAAGCTTGCAACATCCTTCTTCGCCCCCAGCTTCTGCACACATTCCAGATTCAGCGGCAGTGTCCCTACGGAAGATGCACTGGAAAATGCAAACAGGATTGCCGGCAGCATCCCCTTAAAGAACTGAATCGGGCTCAGTCCGCCCATCGCCTTCACCGTCAGCGAATACACAACCACCATGTGCAGAATATACGCCGCATACGCCACCAGAAGCACCGTTGCCAAATCCCCCAATACAGAGGGGCCGTTTTCCGCTACCACAGGTGTAATCAAGCAAAAAACGCCAATCGGGCTCAGCTTGATGATTGCATCCATTACATACATGGAAATCGCACTTGCGCTCTCTACAAATTCCGTAAACGCCCTTCCTTTTTCGCCAACCGCAATCGCGCCAAACCCAAAAAACAGCGCAATCACGATAACCTGCAGCATATTCGCGTTTACCATAGGCTCCAATGCGTTATTCGGGAAAATATTCACGATGGTTTCGATAAAGCTCGGTGCCTTCGCCGCCTCATATTCCAGTCCCGATGTCGCAAGCTGATGGAAAAATCCCTTGCAAAGGTTCGCAATCACCAGACCAATCAGCACTGCCATCGCCGTTGTACACATATAATAGCAAACGGTTTTCACCCCGATACTGCCAACCTTCCGCATGTCCTGCATGGAAATCACACCGCTCATAATCGAGAACAGCACAATCGGCACTACAATGAATTTCACTAAGTTTAAAAATAACGTCCCGAACGGCTTAATGTATTCCACCGCAATCTCAGGCGTTTTCATCAATGCGGCCCCCGCCAGAATCCCCAGCACCAGGCCTGCAAAAATATATGCCGCCAAGGGCAGCTTTTTCTTTTCCTTTGCCATTTCTTCCTCTCCTTCTTCTGTAAAAAATCGCACTGTTGCCTATTGTACATCACCTTTCCCCATTTTTCAATGCTTTCCTGCCGTTTCCACGAAAAATCGCAGGCACTCAAAAAGGGATAAACCCATTTTTTGGATTTATCCCTTTTTATTATGTCTTATTATACTGCTATGCTTCCCTGATTGCCTATGTAATCCTTAGCGAGGGAAGTTAATCTGTGCCTGTGCCGCAGCCAGTCTTGCGATAGGAACACGGTAAGGAGAGCAGGATACATAGTCCAGACCAATCTGGTGGCAGAATTCAACAGAGTAAGGATCGCCGCCGTGTTCGCCGCAGATACCCAGATGGATGTCGGGACGAACGGGTTTTGCCTTTTCTACTGCCCACTGCATCAGCAGACCAACGCCTGCTCTATCCAGTCTTGCAGTAGGGTCAACCTCGTAGATATTCTTGTCAATGTAGTCAGCCAGAATCTTACCTGCGTCATCACGGGACAGACCATAAGTCATCTGTGTCAGGTCGTTTGTACCGAAGGAGAAGAATTCAGCCTCTGTTGCAATCTGGTCAGCTGTCAGTGCAGCTCTGGGGATTTCGATCATGGTACCAACCAGATAATTCAGCTTCTTGCCCTTTGCTTCGAATACCTTTTCTACTGTTTCCACAACAATATTCTTTACATATTTCAGTTCCTTGATTTCGCCAACCAGAGGAATCATGATTTCAGGCTGAATGTTAATGCCATCCTCCTCGGAAACCTCGATCGCAGCTTCCATGATAGCCTTTGCCTGCATTCTTGCAATTTCGGGATAGCTTACAGCCAGACGGCAGCCTCTGTGACCCATCATGGGGTTCAGCTCATGCAGACTGCGTGCCTTGATTTTCAGCTCTTCCACTGTTTTGCCTGTCATTTCAGCCAGCTGTGCAAATTCCTCCTCTGTGTTAGGCATGAACTCATGCAGAGGGGGGTCCAGCAGACGAATGGTAACAGGTCTTTCCTGCATTGCCTTGTAGATGCCCTTGAAGTCATCCTTCTGGAAAGGCTCAATGCCTTCCAGTGCCGCTTCTCTTTCCTCTACGGTATCGGACATAATCATCTTTCTGAATTTCATGATTCTGTCAGCCGCAAAGAACATGTGCTCTGTTCTGGTCAGACCGATACCCTCTGCACCGAAGTCGATTGCTGTCTGTGCATCGTTGGGTGTGTCGGCATTTGTTCTAACCTTCAGCACTCTCTTCGCGTCAGCCCAAGCCATGAAGGTCTGGAAGTTGCCTGTAATTTCTGCCTTTACGGTAGGAATATCTTCGCCGTAGATGTTACCTGTGGAGCCATCCAGAGAGATATAGTCCCCTTCCTTGAAGGTTCTGCCGCCCAGTGTAAAGGTCTTTGCTTCCTCGTTCATCTTGATTTCTTCGCAGCCGGATACACAGCAGGTACCCATACCACGCGCAACAACCGCTGCGTGAGAGGTCATACCGCCGCGCACTGTCAGGATACCCTGAGATGCTGCCATACCTTCGATATCCTCAGGAGAGGTTTCCAGACGAACCAGAATAACTCTGTCACCTGCTTCTGCAGCAGCCTTTGCTTCCTCCGCCGTGAAGTAAATCTTACCTGCGGCAGCGCCGGGGGATGCAGGCAGCCCCTTGCCCAGAGCCTTTGCAGCCTTCAGTGCAGCCTGGTCGAATGCAGGGTGCAGCAGCTGGTCAAGCTGTTTGGGTTCTACTCTCAGCAGAGCCTCGTCTGTTGTAATCAGACCCTCGTCTACCATTTCAACAGCGATTCTCAGAGCCGCGTTTGCAGTTCTCTTACCGTTTCTTGTCTGCAGGAAGAACAGCTTGCCTTCTTCAATGGTGAATTCCATATCCTGCATATCTTTATAATGCTTTTCCAGTGTGTTTGCGATATCCATGAACTGATCGTAAACACCGGGCATATCTTCCTTCAGCTTTGCAATGGGGTTAGGTGTACGAACACCGGCAACTACGTCCTCGCCCTGTGCATTTACCAGATATTCACCCAGCATAGCCTTTTCGCCTGTAGCAGCGTTTCTTGTGAAGGCAACACCTGTACCGGAGGTATTACCCATATTGCCGAATACCATCATCTGTACGTTTACGGCAGTACCCCAGCTGTAAGGGATATCGTTCATTCTTCTGTAAACGAAAGCACGGGGATTATCCCAGCTGCGGAATACAGCCATTGCTGCTTCCAGAAGCTGTTCCTTGGGATTCTGAGGGAATTCCTTGCCCTGGTCATCCAGATAAATCTGCTTGAAGATAGCAGTTACCTTTTTCAAATCCTCTGCTGTCAGGTCTGTGTCATATTTTGCGCCAGCACTTTCCTTGTATTCATCCAGCTTTCTTTCAAATTTGGATTTGGAAACGCCGATAACAACGTCTGCAAACATCATGATAAATCTTCTGTAGGAGTCATAAGCAAATCTTGTATTTCCTGTCTTCTTTGCCAGACCTTCTACGGAAATATCATTCAGCCCAAGGTTCAGAACAGTATCCATCATACCGGGCATGGATGCTCTCGCACCGGAACGAACGGAAACCAGCAGGGGATTTTCGGGGTCGCCCAGCTTCTTGCCTGCGATTTCCTCCAGCTTTGCCAGAGCAACTTCAATCTGGTCGATCATTTCATCTGTCAGCTTCTTGCCGCCTTCGTTGTATTCCGTACAAGCCTCTGTGGAAATGGTGAAGCCATAAGGAACAGGCAGTCCCAGATTTGTCATTTCAGCAAGGTTAGCGCCTTTGCCGCCCAGCAGGTTTCTCATGCCCGCGTTGCCCTCGCTGAACATATAAACATATTTCTTGCTCATTACTCATTACCTCCTGTAATCAATTTTGGGTAAATTCTGATTCCTGCCCTTGCCGCAAAGCAAGGCAGAACCATTCTGTGAAAAACAATTACCACTTTTGCAACTCTTCTGTGCCGCGAGGAAAATTCTTTCCTATGCTAAGAATACCCCAAATTTCCCCGTTGCACAAGAGTGTATTTTGTATTTTTTGAAAAAATCGGGACATTTTTTGCCCCACTCTTTTTTGATACATCGTATACCGCAAAATAAAAGCTTTCATTTCCTTTTTTCGACATAAAATACTGCTTTTGCGGCACGAAAAAAGCAGCCTACTTTCGTAGACCGCCTCAGAAAATAAACAAAGTAATTTCCAAGTAGCGGAAGGGTTCGGGAAACGAACTGTTCATTACTTTGCTACGCAAAGCAGGCTTCGCCTGCCGCCCCTTCTTGGGCGGTAAGTAGTTTCCCGAATGGAATCCGCAGGAGGAATTTACTTCCGACGAGGAAAACAACGGGTTTCAAGGCTTTGCCGATGGAACCCGTTTGTTTATTCATCTATTTTAACTCGTTGAAATCCTGATTTCAACGAAGGGTGTCGACAAAGTCGACACCCTATCTCTTACAGCAGGCTGCCAACTGCCAGGAACAGAGGCGCGAATACCAGAGATACAACTGTCATCAGCTTGATCAGGATGTTGATGGAAGGGCCGGAAGTATCCTTGAAGGGGTCACCAACGGTATCACCGATAACGGCTGCTGCGTGTGCATCGGAGCCTTTACCGCCATGGTTGCCTTCTTCAATGTACTTCTTCGCATTGTCCCATGCACCGCCGGCATTGGACATGAAGATAGCCATCATAACACCTGTTACCAGCGCACCTGCAAGCAGGCCGCCCAGTGCATCAACGCCCAGCAACAGACCAACTACCAGAGGAGCTGCAACTGCCATGATACCGGGAACCAGCATTTCCTTCAGTGCTGCTGTTGTGGAAATTTCTACGCATTTCTTGTAGTCGGGCTTGCCTGTACCCTCCATGATGCCGGGGATGGTACGGAACTGTCTTCTTACTTCTTCAATCATTTCAAATGCAGCTTTCCCTACGGACTGCATTGTGAATGCAGAGAACAGGAAGGGCAGCATACCACCGATCAGCAGACCGATGATAACACGAGGATTCAGCATGTCGATTGTGGACAGGCCAACAGCCTCTGCATAGGATACGAACAGAGCCAGTGCTGTCAGTGCTGCGGAACCGATTGCGAAGCCTTTACCCATAGCTGCTGTTGTGTTACCAACTGCGTCCAGCTTATCTGTGATGTTTCTTACGGAATGATCCAGACCTGCCATTTCTGCGATACCACCTGCGTTATCAGCGATAGGACCGTAAGCGTCAACCGCTACAGTGATACCTGTTGTTGCCAGCATACCTACTGCGGACAGAGCGATACCATACAGACCACATACGGTGTATGCAATGTAGATACCTACGCAGATCAGGATGATGGGGATAGCTGTGGATTCCATACCTACAGCCAGACCGGAAATGATTGTGGTTGCAGGGCCTGTTTCGGACTGGTCTGCAATCTTCTTAACGGATTTGTAATCACCGGAGGTGTAGATTTCTGTGATGATACCGATAATCTGACCAACAATCAGACCTGCGATAACTGCGATGGCAGCCTTCATGTTGCCAAAGCAGGTTTTGGACAGAATCACAGATACAATCGCAACCAGAATTGCTGCTGTATAAGAGCCTGTCTTCAGAGCCTTGTGAGGGTTTGCGTTTTCGTCACCCTTAACAAAGAATGTACCGATGATGGAAGCCAGAATACCAACTGCTGCCAGTACCAGAGGATACAGAGCGCCTTCTGCGCTGTAATATACCAGACCCAGTGTGATTGCAGAGATAACGGAACCAACATAGGATTCAAACAGGTCAGCACCCATACCTGCAACGTCACCAACGTTGTCGCCTACGTTATCGGCGATAACTGCGGGGTTACGAGGGTCATCCTCAGGGATACCTGCTTCAACCTTACCTACCAAGTCAGCACCAACGTCGGCAGCCTTTGTGTAGATACCGCCGCCAACACGACCGAACAGAGCGATGGAGGAAGCACCCAGAGAGAAACCGAACAGGATGTCTGCATTGCCTGTCAATACATAGATTGCGCCTACGCCCAGAAGACCCAGACCAACTACGCACATACCCATAACTGCGCCGCCGCTGAATGCGATAGACAGGGCTTTGTTCATACCGCCTGTTCTAGCTGCATTTGCAGTTCTTACGTTTGCATTTGTTGCAACTGTCATACCGAAGAAGCCTGCCAGTGTGGAGAAGATTGCACCAACAACGAAGCAGATTGCTGTAGGCCAGCTTACGCCGAAGCCAATCAGAATAAACAGTACAGCTGCGAAGATAACCAGAATTTTGTATTCTGCGGACAGGAACGCTCTTGCACCCTCTCTGATGCTTGCAGCGATTTCCTGCATTCTGTCTGTACCCTCGTCCATTTTGTTAACCTTACCTGCCAGGACGAAAGCAAACAGCAGCGCCACGATACCAAGTACAGGCGCCAGATAGATTAAACTTGCCATAATAATCCCCCTGTTTCTTAAAAAATTTAGAATGTGGATAATAATAAAAATGCGGAATATAACTTCCTTCCCGCCGGGGCGGAAAATCAGTTCCCACAGGAGCACCCTTCGCACCCCTCCGGTCGGTTCTGCCGGAAAAGTGCCGAAAATAACAAATACACAGCCAAATCCTTCTGCACCAGAAAGCCCTGTTTTTGATGGCACAGGGGAATCGACGTGTATCATTTTTCATGCGTTCCCTGCGGGTCAAGTCATATTCTGTCCCACAACTAAGTATAAACGAAAGGGTTTCCAAAAATCAAGTCACATCCTCCACACAGTTGTACTAATTTCGTATACAATTTTTGTTATTTTTGAACAATCTGCACAAGCAGGCTGTTTTTTCGTCCGTGCAATCCAAAAAACTCTCCCCAAATACTCGGAGAGAGTTCTTTTTTCCTATTGTTTATTTTCATATCCGTACAAGCCGAAGCCCTGCTTTCGTCCTACCCCTTATTGACACAGGAACTGCGCCACCAGCGGCAGTGTGATAACAGAAAGAATTGTGGAAACAAAGGCATATTCCGATGCTCTTTTTTCGTCATTGCCATAAAGGTCCGCAAAGGAGGGCAGTGCCGCCGCCGCAGGTGTCCCCATCAGCACCACCAAAACACTCAGCGCCATGCCGCTCATGAAGGTTCCGCAGATGAGCTTTGTAATGATAGGTATAACAATCAGCGTTAGGAAGCTGAAAATATAAACCTTTTTATCCTGGAAGATTTCGCGCACATTCGCCGCCGCCAGCAAAGACCCAATGTAAATCATGGAAAGGCAGACAGTTGTATTTGCGGAATACTGCAGCACATCAAAAATAGGCTGCGGCAGAGAAATCGAGTTCACGAAGCAGAATACGCCGATAATCGCGGAAAGGCAGATTAGGTTGATAAACGCATCCTTGAGCATCTGTCCTGCGGATTTTTTCAGGTCACTGCCCATTGCAAACAGCACAGAGCAGACGGTAAACAGGAATACGTTGCAGGTAAACATGACAGCTACGCAGAAAATCAGTCCCTCTGCGCCGTACATTGCCATAATCAACGGCTGCCCCATAAAAATAACGTTGCTGTAAACGCCGCCGCCGCTGAATAGCCCCAGCTCCTTCGGCTGCATTTTCATCGCCTTGCCGATAATAAAGAACAGCAGCGCACCAATGCAGCACATCAGATACGTCGCACCGCAGGTCACCAGAAAGCCCTTGAAAATCTCAGGAGAATATTCCCTCTGCAGCAGAACTACCATGTTACAGGGAACCGCCACGCGCGTCAGCACGATAGAAAGCCCCTTCGCATTCGTCAGTGACAGAAAATTCTTCTTGTGCAGCACCACGCCGACAATCATCAAAATGACCATCGTAATGAGCTGATAAAATACAGGTATCGCCATTGCTCTAAACTTCCTCCCTCTTATCTTCTATCTCTCATATTTTTATAGCGACTTCCATTTTATCTTAAAATAAGCCGGTTTGCAATATTTTTTCCGTTTTTTCGCAATATTTTCAATCTTTTATCAGAAAATAACCAGTTTGAATTTAAAAAATAAGATATCTTATTTATCAAAATGCAATTTTTTCTCCAGAAGCCACTGCGCCGCCTTTGCCGCCAGAATCCCGACAACCGCTCCTGCCAGAACGTCCGTCGGAAAGTGTACCCCCAAATACAGACGAGAAAATCCAATCAGCGCCGCCAGCACATACGCCGCCGCTCCCCATCTGCGGTCAATGGCATAAATCGCCGTTGCCGCCGCAAAGGATGCCGAGGTGTGTCCGGAAGGAAAGGAATAATCTCCCAGCCTGCGTACCAGAATCTCGTACCCAAGCAGGTCATACGGTCGCGTGCGCGCCACCAAGGGCTTCAGCAGAAGATTACAGATAACCATATTGAATGCCAGAGAAAGCAGCACCAGCAATCCGCGATTGCTCCATTTTCGTCCCTTTACGCCAAGCAGCAGAAGCACCATGCCAATCCCAATCCAAAGCATCCCCTTGTTCGCCAGAGAGGAAATAAAAATCATAATTTTATCCATAACAGGGCCTGCAAAAGCCTCCCGTATCCAAAGCAAAAGCTGCCCGTCCATCTCAAAAAGCCGTTCCATCTCAAAACCTCCTTTCCCGTCATCGTATCACATCGTTGCTCTCTCGGTCAACGGGTGCAAAAGAAAAACCGAAGGAGGAGTTCCTTCGGTCTTTCTAAGTACGCATCAAATATTCATTTTATATTTTCCTTTATTGTTGTTCTGAAACTATCTTATAAATGTTCGCCTTGTGGAACGCTGCGCCTACCACAAAGAAAATCACTGCACCTGCTACACCCTGTACAATGTTTTCGGGAATAGAGGTTGCCGCTACCGCAAAGCTGCTCTTCAAAATACCGCCGCCGATAAAGTAGCCGAATACCATCCATGCAATGCCAACAACAGCCGCCAGCAGATTACGCCCTGTGTAGAATTTTGCTCTGCTGCCTGCGCCGGATGCAATCTTGCCAATCAGCCAGCCCATCAGACCCTTGATAATCAGCGTAAAGGGTGCCCAATGGCTGTAGCCGCTCAGAACATCCGCCAGCGCGGAGCCAATGCCGCCGGCAACCATACCGTATCTTGCCCCGAAGAATACCCCGACCAGAAGAATCATGCTGTCCCCCAGGTGTACATAGCCCTGTGTTGCGGAAACAGGAATCTGGAATACCATCGTGCAGACTGTCACCAAAGCAATCAGCAAGCCGTGAATACAAAGCTCTTTCGTTTTCATTTTTTGCATCTCCCACCTTACTTGTTTTTTCGTTATCGTAAGGATATCATATCCATCGTCTGTCCGCCAGTAGCAGCACAGTAAAACAAATAATTGTATCGGTGCAATCTAGCGTTTTGTACCCATACGCTTACTGTAATTCCTCTTTTAGCCGCTCCAGCACCCGCTCCAGTGTAAACGAAGCCATCAGCCGCCGATTCTCTCTATCCAGTAAGCGAAAATGCCCCGAAACCACATTCTGCTGTATCCGATACCCCTTCTCCTTCCATATCTCTCTCCACCAGACCCTTCCGCCCATTGTTTTCGGGTACTGCGGCTCTGCCTCCGCAAAGGCAAGCGCCTCCACCAAATCATCCAAATCTCCGCCGAACTGCGCCTGCAAAATGCCGCTTTCGCGGAAAATTGCCGCAAATGCCGCCGCACCCGTCCATCCCAGAGAACTGCGCCCCTTCTCAATCTCCACAAGGGTCTTTTTGGAAATCCCAAGCACCGCCGCCATTTTTTCCTGCGTAAATCCATATTCCTTCCGCACCGCCTTCAATGCACTGTCCAGTGCTGCGGCAAATTCCTTTTTCGTCATGCTCCTTCTTCCCTTCTTATAGCGGCGACAGATACATCAGGTACGGTGCCGTCAGTATCGCCATCCCCAGCGCGATTTTCTTTTTCTTTCCTTCCTCTAATAAAATTCCCTTCCAGACAAATTTTATATGGAAGAAATAAATCAGTACCCCTGCCAGAACTACGCCAACCGTTGCAAATAAAAATGCCCCCACAGAGGAAAACGGCGCATATTCGTTAAACGACAGCGAAACCGCACTGCTGATAATGACCAGAACCCCTGCCGCCAGAAAATCCGCCAGAAATCCAAAGCCCCATGCTTTCCAAATGCCCTTCCGGTAAAGCTCCTTTTTCTCCGGCACCTTGAACAGGAAAAACAGAAGCAGCAGCATTACCGTATCCACAATAAAATTTGCCGGCAGCAAAAGCACAAAAAAATACGGAAACAAAATGGCATAGAAATATATTCCCCACATCGGGAAAATCAGGTTGTATAGCTTGATGTCTCGTTTCATGAAAGACCTCCTCCTCGGCATAATCGGTGTAAATTTACACTTTTTAATTTAGTGTAATTTTACACTTTTATCCTCCCCCTGTCAATCCCCCACAGAAAAAGGAGAGCGGTCATTCGCTCTCCTTCTCTTTTTTATTGAATCAATGCTTATCCAAGTCGAAAGCCTGCTTTCAATTTCATTTTTAACCCGTAATGCTGCTGATAACGCCTGCATCTGTAAGGACAACCTTTACTGTATAGCCCTTATTATCTGCATTGCCATCCTCCAGATCCTCCTGCTTCAGACCCTTTACGTTACAGGTTTTCACCTTGCCGGGCAGATCCAGAGAGAACTTGTTGCCGCTTGCCGTCCGGATGCGGATGTAGTCGCTGTCGCAGGAGGTCAGCTCGCCTGCCGCCTCTCTGATGTAAGCATTCAGCGTTTCCACTCTTTCCTGATCATCCAGTCCTGCTTCTACATAAACCTTCACATTCGGGTCAGCAATCATTTTCTTCACCGTATCCAGAGATTCGGTGGGAGAACCGTAAACGCGCAGCGTCATTTTTCTTTCGCTCAGGAAGCTGTACGCCTTGCTCTTGCCGTCCACCTGCAAGCCGTTTGCCGCAGAGGTTGCAATGCCGCTTACCTTCGTCAGCCCACTGCCCACATTCGGGCCATTTACTAATGTAAACTGATTTACCGCGCCGCTGCTGTTGAAGCCCAGCTTGATTTCCTCCCCAACATATTTGGAGGTTGCAATGTCATCCAGTGTAAATTTCTTGTCGTCCTCGCCCGTCAGCTTCGGCTTGGAGGTTGTAATCAGTTCATATTCGCCGCCGCTTGTTTCGATTTTGATTCTCTTCTTATCCTGATCGTATTCCACCAGCTTGCCGGTTGCCGCTGTCAGTCTTGCATCAACCTCTGTCACCTTATTGTTGCCGTCCGCAGCAATTTCCGCATACAGCTCAAACGCGGAATCGTTCGCCAGTCTGGTCAGCAGCTTCTTGGACTGTGTCTCTGTGCTGCCGATTTTGATAGTATTATCAGAATCCTTCGTATTGTATTTATCCAGCATCGTGTAGCTTACGGAAGAGGTCTTGAATTTCAGCACATCATTCTGAATGGATGCCACCGTACCCTTGCGCTCCCGCTTCTCGTCGCTTGTCTTGTTCCACGCCTGCTTGTCTGTGGAAAGATAAATCTCTGTCACCTTGTTGCTCTTATTCATAACCACCTTGCAGTACATCGTAAAATCTTCGTCCTTGGATAACCCGTCATAGTGATAAGGGTTATCTGCGAATTTTTCCGCCTTATCTACGTTGCCCAGATTCTCCCAGTCCTTATTTTTATAGCCGTAGAATGTAATGTTATCCAGAGGGTTCGTGGAACCAAAGGTAAAGGTTGTGGTTTCCTTGTTCTCCTCTACCACCAGCTTCTTGTCATTCAGGCTCTTTACCTTATAGGTTCTGCTGGTGTCCTTTTTCCCCTCGTCAAAGGTATCCTCGGACATAATTACCTTGGAAACCTTTTCATCCGCATTGACCGTAACCTTCACATAAACCGTACCGCTATCTGCCAGCTTCTTCAGTGCCGCCGCTGTGCTCTTGGTGTCACCGATGTAGAATTCGCAGTTTGCCGCAAAGTAATAGGTGCCTTCGCTGCTGCTGCCGATGAATTTCATATTCACGCTGTTTGTGGAGAAGCTCTTTACCTCGCCCACTCTCGTGTATTCATTCGTAAAGGTGATATACAGCTCTTCAATATAGGTTACATCCTCATAATTCCCATTCTTCTTTTCTCTTTCAATGGTTGTTTTGATGCCTGCATAGGCGTGCTCCTTATAATGGTCATCCAGCAGGGTTTTCAGCTGTGTTCTTGTCACCGTCTGTCCGCCGACAACGATTTTCGCGCCGGATTTGATGGGATATTTTACGGTTTCGCCCGTGTTTTCGTTCTCAAAGCTAAGGCTGTCATTCTTGTAGGAATCCACATAGCCCGTCATGTCATATTTGGACTGCGCCGTAGAGCCCTTTGTCACGCGCATTGCAATCACGCTGTTGCCGCTGCGGATTAAGGAAACCTGATCGCCCTTGTTCAGACTGCTCAGTGCAACGGTCTGTGTGGTGTTGCCGGAATAAACGGGCATCTGCCCCAGTGTTGCCATCACGTTTTCCGTGCCGCCCTGTGTCATCTTCACCGTAAAGTTGTAATATTTGTTTTCGTTTACCGTAATGTTGGTAATCGTGCCGCTTTCCTCAACGCCCTCTGTTAGGATGCCGTTTGTCTTGTTCAGCATAACAGCCATTTCCGCACGGTTGATGTTCTTCTTGGGGTTGAAGTTGTTGTAGTTGTCCCCACTCACAACGCCCAGTCTTTTCAGAAGGTCAATCTGCACCAGTCTCTCGCCGGAAATGCTCCAGTAGTCCGCAAACTTCTTTGCCTCTGCCGCATCCTTTTCCTTGTCGTAATACATCCCAAGCGCATTGCCGAACAGCAGCGCAACATCCTCTCTCGTTGCCGCTGTGTTGCCGCCTGCAAATTTTGTTGCCACCAGCTGCATGTCAATGATACCGTTCTTCAGCCCATAGGCAACTGCCATCTGCGCCCATTTCGGCACCTGATATGTATCCAGCGTACCCATGTAGGCATACGCCTCTACCGCATCCATGGATTTTGCAACCCCTGTTTTCACCAGCACATTGTAAACCATCTGCATTGCCTCGCAGTAGGTCACGTTGTTTTTCGCACGGAAGGTACCGTCCTCATAGCCGCTTAAAAGGCCCTTGTCCGCCACACTGTTGATGACTGTTTCCGCCCCTGCCCAGGGCACATCGTTGATATCCTTGAAATTTGCCGCATAGGCTGTCAAGGGCAGGCTGGAAGCTGCCATCACCGCAGACAGGATTAACGCGAACTTGCGCTTCATAACTTTTACCCCCTTTGATTTTCGTTTTCTATTTATTGTTCTTATAAATTTCTCTTTCTACTGTTCCATCCGGCACATCTGCCGAAATGTCACTATAAATTATATCATAACTGCGCCCCTCTGCATAGTCCCAAGGTCTTAAGGTTTCTTTAATCTCTCAGGCAAAACCGCCGTTGCCTCCCTCTTTTTTCTCCCTAACGCCTTCCCTCTCCCTTCGCCCCCATTTTATATTCTTTTTTTATCAAAACAGGATTTTTCATCCCATCTTTCCAAAAAAGGTGTATACTAAAGAAAAACAGAAAACTTTATTTTTTTCATAAAGGAGGTCTTTCTTATGCAGGAAAAAAGAACCCACACACGCGTTCCGGCAAAAGCAATCCATGAAACTCCGGCAAACGGCGTTTTCATCACAAAGAACGATCTGAGAAACTATGGTGCCTTTGCAGGTCTTTTCTTTCTCCTTCTGTCTGCCTTCGCCGTTCTGGGCAAAAAATACAAAAAGGGCGTAAAAGACAAAAAAGAGAAAAAGGGGAGAAAAGACAAAAAAGACGGGAAATGCTGAGGTTTCGCCTTGCCAAGCCGTTTCCTTTTCGCTATACTATTAGGATAGTATAGGAGGGTTATCCTCCTTTTCAAATGCAGAAAAACCGAAAGGAAGAAAAAAACTATGAAATTAGGTATCGAGGGCGATTCACCTGATTCTATATCTCAATAGTACTCC